>OJNU01000007.1_pt1 | contig 196361 bp, 182 predicted proteins | sample 1597941 | NCBI WGS metagenome assembly OJNU01 (sample SAMN01915228, study PRJEB22387) | human gut metagenome | isolation source: stool | host: Homo sapiens | place: USA | reverse complement strand
ACCGCGTATACGCCGACTACAACGAAATCTCGCAGCACGTGATCGACGCTCTCATAGCCACCGAGGATGCCCGTTTCGAGGACCATTCCGGCATCGATATGCGCGCATTCATGCGTGTGCTCGTCAAGACGCTCATCATGCGCCAGAAAAACGCCGGCGGCGGCTCCACCATCACCCAGCAGCTGGCCAAACAGCTCTATTCCCCCGCTACCCACGGCATCATCGATCGTGCGCTCCAGAAGCCCATAGAATGGATGATAGCCGTGAAACTCGAGCGCTACTACTCGAAGGATGAGATTATCAAGATGTATCTCAACCAGTTCGACTTCCTCTACAACGCCGTGGGAATCAAGTCGGCCGCGTGGGTATATTTCGGAAAGGCCGCCAAGGACCTCAATATCCAGGAGGCAGCCACACTCGTCGGAATGGTGAAGAATCCGGCCTACTACAATCCCGTGCGCCATCCCGAACGTACGCGTCTGCGCCGCAACACAGTGTTCGAGCAGATGGAGAAGCAGGGCATGCTCACAGCGGCTCAGGCCGATTCGCTAAAGCAGCTGCCGCTGGAACTCGACTTCCACCGCGTCGACCACAAGGACGGCCTCGCACCATATTTCCGCGAAGAGCTCCGCCGCATACTTTCGGCCAAGAAGCCCGTGCTGTCCGATTACCGCGGATGGGAACACCAGCGCTACGTCGATGATTCCATAGCCTGGGAGGAGAATCCCCTTTTCGGATGGATCGAGAAAAACCCCAAGCCCGACGGCACCAAATACGACATCTATTCCGACGGCCTTAAGATTTACACCACCATCGACTCGCGCATGCAGCAGTATGCCGAGGATGCCGTCAAGCAGCATATGAGTGCCCTTCAGAAGGCCTTCTTCCGCGAGAAGCGTGGAAGCCGCAACGCCCCGTACACCAGCAACGCCCAGGAGCTCGGCAACGTTAAGGTTGAAAACCTTATCAACCACGCCATAAAGCAGACCGAGCGCTACCGTGTGCTGAAAGCAGCCGGCGCAAGCGACGAGGAAATACGCACCTCGTTCAATACGCCGCGCGAGATGAACGTCTTCTCCTACGACGGCGTAGTCGACACCGTGATGACTCCACGCGACTCTCTGCTTTGGCAGAAGCACTTCCTCCGCACCGGATTCATGAGCATGGACCCGCGCAACGGCCACGTGAAGGCTTATGTCGGTGGCCCGAATTTCACATTCTTCCAGTACGACATGGCGTCGACAGGTCGACGCCAGATCGGCTCCACAATCAAACCGTTCCTCTATACCTACGCCATGGAAGAGGGCTTCACTCCCTGCGATATGCTGTCGAACACCCAGCCCGTGTTCACCGACGAGAGCGGACGCCCCTGGGCCCCGCGCAACTCCGGCTCCGCCCGCGTTGGCGAGATGGTCGACCTCCGTTGGGCCCTCACCAACTCCAACAACTGGATTTCCGCACGCCTTATGGCGCAGCTTTCGCCTACCACCCTTGTGCGCAACATGCATAATTTCGGCATTACCAACCATATCGATCCCGTGATGTCGCTCTGTCTCGGTTCCTGCGAGGTTTCCATCAAGGAGATGGTTGGTGCCTACACCGCCTATGCCAACAACGGCATGCGCGCTGCGCCCCTGTTCGTCACCGCCATAGCCGATTCCAACGGCAACGTCATCTCCGAGTTCAACACCACCCACACCGAGGTGATTTCCGAGAAGGCCTATGCTAAAATCCTCTCGATGCTCCTCAACGTGGTCGACGGAGGCACAGGCAACCGTGTGCGCCGCGCTCCCTACAACATCACCGCGCAGATGGGCGGCAAGACCGGTACCACCAACTACAACGCCGACGGATGGTTCATGGGCTTCACGCCTGAACTCGTAAGCGGCGTATGGGTAGGCGGCGACGAGCGCTATATCCACTTCAACAACATGGCCAACGGCCAGGGCGCAGCCATGGCTCTCCCCATCTACGGCCTGTATATGAGCAAGGTATACGCCGACCCTTCCCTGCCATACTCGCAGAACACCACCTTTGATGTCGACTTCTCCAGCCTCTGCGACAAGGAATTCTGGGATGCAGCCCCCGAATCCGACGGCCCCGAGGAATCTATCGCCGACGTATTCGACTGACCCCCTCCTTACCCGCTTCCGCCTCCTTAGAAGTCTTTTCCCTCCTGCTGATTTGTTTGCGCTTCGGGCTTTAGCCCCGAGTTTATCCTGAATATGGGCAATCCAAACATCTACCGCGCCTCCTGGCATGACTACCGGAGCCGGTGCATTTACATGATTACCCTAAGTAAGGCATCCTCCGCTCCCGAGTTTTGCCATCTCCAAGGCGATTGCCGCATTCAGGGCGGTCAACCGGGGAGCGTTTCGGTGAAACTGACTCCCCTCGGGCAGATCATTCGCAAAGAGATAACCGCCATCCCCGCTTTGGAACCCGCTGTCAGGATTCTCCAGTTCTCGATTATGCCCGACCATGCGCATATCCTGCTCTTCGTGCAGCGATACATCAGCGAGGCGCTTGGCACCATCATCGCACGGTTTAAAATCAAAATAAAGGAGGCGAGCGGAATAGCTCCCGTATTCGAGGAAAACTTCAACGACCAGATTCTGACAAAAGACCGTTCGCTTTCCACCCTTTTCAGTTACATTCGGGAAAATCCGTTGCGACTGGCTGTACGTCGGCAGTTTCCGGAATATTTCAGGCGGGTCAACAACCTCGTTATCGACGGGATCTCCTATCAGGCGTACGGCAATTTTCAGTTGCTGGAGAACCCCTTCAAAAAGCAGGTTATAGTTCATCGGGCGGATTCCGACGCCATTATTGCAGGCAACTTCGCCCGATGGAGGTATACGGCCGTAAATGGAGGCGTTTTGGTCTCCCCGTTTATATCGAAAGCAGAGAAAGATGTAAGGACGCAAGCCGAGACAGTCGGCGGCCGGACAATTCTCATCATCAACGAACCGATGGGAGAGCGCTACAAGCCTGTCGGTCACGATTTCCACCTATGCGAATCCGGAAGGCTGCTCATTATCTCCGTCGGCATCCCCGGTCCGCTCTCGCGCCAAACCTGCCTTTCCATGAACCTCCTCGCCCAAAAGATAGCTACCGGCAAGCTGTGAAAGCTAACGCACGAGCTAAAGCTCTGAGCGCAAACAGATTTGATAATAAAACTTCTATGGGTAGCCAAAAGGGGTCCAAACCAGCTCCAACCTCCTGATTTGTTTGCGCTTCGGGCTTTAGCCCGATATTTTGAATAATAGAGAGCGGCGGCGCCAAGGCTGAAAAGGCCGGGGCGCCGCGCGGTAGAAGGATGTGGTATTCAGGATCAGGTTTCTGATGTCGATTGTTCGGATTCTGATGTTTCTGTCGGAATCCCGAATGTGAAGGAGATTAACTTGCATTTGCCTTTCGGCGATACGATTATGCCGAAATTCTGGTTCTCGGCCGACACCTTGTTGACCGTTGCCTGCTCCAGTCCGTTAAGATAGAAGTGCATTTTGTCGTTCTCCAGGCGAATCATCATGTTTATACCGAATTTTCCGTGCTTTATGAGGCCGCGTTTTACTATAGATGTAATACCTTCTTTACAAGTGGTGTACATATAGTTTTTCTTCGTTACCATTATGGTCTTGTAATTGCGGTTGTCGGCCACGTCGAATAGGATTCCGACACCTTTTTCATCGTTGATATCGGCTTCTTTAAGCCATACGCCGAATATGAATGGCCTGTCCGGTGAGAATAATGGTATTTCCGTAACGGTCACGGCATATGTATCGTTTTTTTTGGCCTCAAGTTCCAAAATATTGTCTTTCAATTCTGATTTACCGAATTTGTCGTCGTATTGCGACCATTCGTACTGGGGATCGTTGATGGCTACTTGCTGCATGTCGAACTCCTTTAGCAAATCCATCATGTCTGCGCCGATATATTTTTCTATCTGCGCCTTGACTTTGGGATCGATGGACGAGAGGTCGGTTGTGCGCAATACCGACTCCTCTTCCTGCTGTTCGGCATCATATGCCATTTCTGCGGTCGGTTCTTTTGAGGACTGCTCCTTGTGGGTGAGTTGCTTGACTTTATTTGTCAATTTCTCAAGCAGACGGGCATCGGCATTGAAAGTAGAGACGCATGCCATGGCGGCAGCCACAATAAGTATGCGGTTGAATTTCATGACTATATATAATATTTTGTGAAATAAAGGTTTATTCGCCTCCGCCTACCGAAGTCTGGAGTTCCTGTACAAGGGGTTCGTATGCGCGAATCAATCGGTCGTAGGGCTTGTAGCAGTCAACTCCATGACAGTCATTGTCTTTTTTCTCAACCGAAATGCGTACACGGTAGGCAAGTACCCCTTCATCAATGAACTGCATACGGACTTCCAGACGTGTGCGCACGGTGGTGTATTTGAGTTTGGTTGTGCGCCACCCGGTTTTTATCCAGCCTGCTGTCTTGTCGCGAACTTCAAGATTTTCGAAATAGTTGGTGATTACATTGATAAGGCGTTTCCACACAATGTCTTCCGTCATATCTTTCCGGCATCTGACTTCAAACCAACGGTTGGCCATGTCGTAGCCGTCCTCGCTTCCGATTGATGCGCCGAAGGCATCATCCTCCGGGAGTACATACAATACTGTGTTTTTGGGGTTTGATTTGAGAAGACGGTATGTTCGGGTGATATAACCAGGTGCTTCGGCCTTTACTACATAGAAATCTACACCTTTTTCAAATTTCACCTGGTAAGTGCCTTCGCCTACCAGTTGGCCGTCGATGTAAATTTTGGCCGTTTCGGGAATAACGTTGATTTTGATTTTCTTTGCCGCTTCGGAGCTGAAAGTCAGCGCGGTGACTGTCAGGCACAGCAGCAACAGGAATTTGCGCATAGCTTAACTACTTTTACCGCCTCGTCGACTCCCCGGAGGAGGCATTGAAAACGAAAAAGCGCAGGAGTCTGTACCTTAGCCTGTTTCATATGCCACGTGGCCTTCGCATTGCCATTAACAGTTACGAAACAAGCAAATGCAGAGGCCCGCGCCATGAATATGCCTACGACATTTAGGGCAGCCATGGCCGGAGGATGCGGAATCCTGCGGCGCAGAGCGGCCGGCGTGTCGGTATGCACGTCGACAAGGGCGTCTACTTTTGCTCGATTCTTGACTGTTAGTCTGGAGGTTGCGAAGTTCCGTGGCATCAAGAACCAAGCGTCTGAGTAAACGCTTTTTAATAGTATGTATGGAATAGAAGGGCGGCAAAGCGCACTTCTATTCGTCGGCAAAGATAATGTTTTTAATGAATACCCGCCAAATCCCGTCGGAATTTTTGGGCGGCTTTTGCGGAAAAGCCAGTTCCTGTCAGTTTGTTTGCGCTACGGGCTTCAGCCCGGGGGTAAATTGATGGTCGAATGTTATAAGGTCTTTGCGGAGCGGGTATTAGATGGAGGTGAGGGCGGAGAGGCGCTTTTCGAGCTCGGTGGAGGTCAGGCGTGTGGAGAGTTTGCCGCGGTAGGCGGTGGAGATGGCGCCGGTCTCCTCGCTCACCACTATGGCGAAGGCATCGGTGGCCTGCGAGATGCCCAGCGCCGAGCGGTGGCGCAGCCCCAGCGAGCGCGGCACGTTGCGGTCGTGGCTCACGGGGAGGATGCAGCCGGCGGCCTTGATTTTTCCGCCGTCGATTATCATCGCGCCGTCGTGGAGCGGCGAGTTTTTGAAGAATATATTCTCGATAAGGCGACTGTTGATCAGAGCATCGATTTCGTCGCCGCTTTTTTCGTAGTTCTCGAGCGATACGTCCTGCTGTATTACTATCAGGGCGCCCGTCTTGCTTTTCGACATGTTGATGCACGCCACCACGATGGGCATCACTCGCGTATGTATGTCGTTTTCAGTATCTTTGTCGCGGTGATGGAAGAGCGATGTGAGAAACGTCCATCGTTTTTTCGACCCGAGTTCCACCAGAAAGCGCTTGATCTGGTCCTGAAAGATAATCACCAGAATCAGCAGTCCGATGCTCATCACCTTGTCGAGAATCGTGCCGATAAGCTTCATCTCCAGAATCTCGGCGGCCACCACCCATACGAGAATGAACGCGAGCACACCGTAGAATATGTTGATTGTGCCCGATTCCTTCATTATCTTGTAGAGATAATAAAGCATCAGGGCCACGATCAGAATGTCGAGCACATCTTTTATTCCGAATGATTCAATCATATGGCGGTCTGGCTGTTAGTGGAATGAAGCGGGAAACTGCCCCTCGATGGCGAGCGTCACGTCGAGCGCCTGACGGGCCGCACCGACGTCGTGCACGCGCAGAATCGATGCTCCGGCCATCGCGGCAAATGTGTCGAGTGCTATCGTGCCCGGAAGGGCTTCAGCCGGTGTGCAGCCGGCAATCCGGGTAATCATCGATTTCCGCGATATGCCTACGAGCACCGGGCGCCCGAGCATCGATTCGATTGCAGGCAGATTGCGCATCAGCTCGTAATTCTGCTCGGTGGTCTTGGCAAATCCGAATCCTGGGTCGATTATCACGTCGGCCACGCCCATGAGCTGAAGACGGTGGAGCGGGGCGGAGAGTTCGGCAATCACGTCGGCTGTAACGTCGGTGTAATTCGTGAGCTGCTGCATTGTCTGCGGGGTGCCGCGCATGTGCATCAGAACATACGGAGTCTTAAGCCGCGCCACGGTCGCGAACATCGCCTCGTCGGCTGTCCCGCCCGAAATGTCGTTGATTATATTGGCGCCTGCGGCCACTGCGGCCTCGGCCACATCGGCGCGGAAGGTGTCGACCGACACCGGGATGTCGGCGCTCAGGCTCCTTACAGCCTCTATACCCCGGCATACGCGCTCGGTCTCTTCGGAAGCGCTGACCTCGTCGGCGCCGGGGCGCGAAGAGTAGCCGCCCACATCAATCATGTCGGCGCCCTCTGTCAGCATCCTTTCTACCCGGCGCCCGATAGCATCGGCTTCGGGAGTGCGCGAATCGGCATAGAAGGAGTCGGGCGTCACGTTTAGGATTCCCATTACGGCCGGGCGGTCGTATTTCCTGATTCGGCCGGCGATATTGAGGGTGAACGGCTTGAATTTCATTGCGGTGGAGAAATGTGGGAGGGTGGAGCGAACGCTCAGGGATTAAGCAGGTCGGGATTGAAGAAATCCATTATCGCGTCGGAATGCTCAGCCAGCAGTCGGCCGGGGCCGTCGGGATCAAGAGCGGCCGCCCGGCGGTAGTCGGAGATGGCGTCGCCGCGGCGTCCGAGCTTCCACAGAAGCTTCCCCCGCTCTATGTAGAGCGAGGCGTTGTTGCCGTCGGCGGCGATGCGGGCGTCGAGGGTGGCGAGCTCTTCGGGGATGTTGCCGTTTGTGTGCTCTGCTGTCATTGCGTTGCTGAAATTATTTCCTGACTGAGTCCCTGCCGAAATGGATTGGCATTTGGCCGAAATTTTCTTAACTTTGGCTAATTATTTAGCAAAGATAGCAAATCAAATCTGAATATGAAACATATCCGGCTCATAATCGCGGCAGCGGCCTTTGCGGGCGCCCTCTCTCTGAGTGCGGCCACCGATAAGGCCCAGTCGGCCGACCCGACCGCCACTCACTATACCACCACCGAATGTCTCGGCTCGGCGCGTCCTTATCCCGTACCCGAGGGTCTTGCCGAGGTGCCCGACTCGCTTACGCCGATCTTCCTCAACCATGTGGGGCGTCATGGAGCCCGCTACCTTTCGTCGGCCGCGCCTTCGGTGAAACTTGCCGAAAAGCTTGCCAAGGCCGATTCGGCCGGAATGCTCACAGCCACGGGGCGCGAGGTGCTCGCTCTGGTGCGCGGCATAATCGAGATTTCCCACAACCGCTGGGGCGCGCTCGACTCGCTGGGCATGGCCGAGCAGCGGGGAATCGCCACGCGCATGCTGCGGTCGTATCCGAAGCTTTTCGAGGCCGGAAATAAGGTGGAGGCCATCAGTTCCTACTCCCCGCGCTGCGTGATGAGCATGTATGAATTTACCCATCAGCTCGACCGCCTCGACAACGAAATAGAGATCTATACCTCCTCCGGGCGCCAGAACTCACTGCTCATGCGTCCGTTCGACGTTGTCGGCGATTTCGTGGAGTGGTATAAGGCCAAGCCCTGGCAGGGTATTTACGATATGTTTTTCGAGACCACGGCTCCCGCGGCGCCAGGCCGTCGTTTTGTGAGTGCGAAAGGCGAGGAGCTATCCCACGGCGAAGCTGCCGCGTTGAGCTGGGAAGTGTATTCCGTGCTCCGGGGACTTCCGGCCATGGGGATGGATTTTGACCTCGGCAAATATTTCAAGCCCGACGAACTCAACGCCCTCTGGGCCTGCGAGAATCTGGGTCACTACCTGAAACGCAGCGCCAGCACGCTTTCCACCGAGCCGGCCGATGTGGCCGTGGCTCTTCTTCAGGATCTGATTTCCACGGCCGATGCAGCTGCCGAGGGGAAAGCCGACGCCACAGTGCAACTGCGTTTCGGCCATGCGGAGACGCTCATGCCCTTGCTTTCGCTCATGCATCTGCGCGGCTGCTACTATCTTACGAACTATTTCGACACCGTGGCTCTCCACTGGCGCGATTTCGATATTGTACCCATGGCGGCCAATCTGCAGATGGTGCTCTTCAAGACCGCCAAGGGGCGCGTCTATGTGCGCTTTGCCCTCAACGAGCGGGCCGTTCCGCTGATGCCCGACAGCGACGATACCGTAATCCCATGGAGCGTGGCACGCAACTATCTGTTGCGCTGTCTGCCTATGCATCTGCAAATCTGATATTTAAGCATATATGCGAGCCGATTGCGAACATCCGCTGCAGGTTGCGGTGACCGGGTTTTACGGCCGCCTCGGCCTCGCGCCCGATGCGCTTGTGGGCGTGGCTCTGAGCGGCGGTGCCGATTCGATGGCGCTCCTTGTCGCTTCGGTGGCCGCGGGAATGCGGTGTGTGGCGTTGCATTGTAATTTCCATCTGCGCGGAGCCGAAAGCGACCGCGACGAAGCTTTCTCGCGCGCGGCGGCCGAAGCCTCCGGCTGCGAATTCCGCTGTGTTCACTTCGATGCCGCGGCCGAAGCAAAGGCTGCCGGCGAATCGGTGGAGATGGCGTGCCGTCGCTTACGCTACGCCTGGTTTGAGGAGATGCTTTCGGCCGACGTCGCCGTGGTGGCCCTCGGGCATCATAGTGCCGACAATGTAGAGACGTTTATGCTCAACCTTGCGCGCGGGTCGGGATTGCGCGGCCTGTGTGGCATTCCGGAGCGACGCGGAAGTTTCGTGCGCCCGCTGCTTAGCGTGCCCAAGGCGATGATACTTGATTATCTGCGCCGGCGTGGACTCGATTATATCGTCGACTCTACCAATCTGGTTGACGACTGTCGCCGCAACGTGTGGCGCAATCGTCTGCTTCCTGCCATTGAGGCGGCTCAGCCCGGATTTATCGCAGGAGTAGAGCGGACCATCGACAATATTTCGTCCGACCGGCGTCTGCTCGAAGCGTTGATTTACAAGGAAATGCCACGACTGGTGGGCTCATCGGGGGCAATCGATATGGAGGCAGTGTCGCATACTCCCGAGGCGCCCACTTTGCTATGGCATCTTATGAATATGCGTGCTCCTTTCGGCATTGAAACGGCCCGACACGCTCTCGAGTCTTTCGTCGGCGGCCGATCGGGTGGCCGGTTCCTCTCGGCCGACGGGCTTGCCTCGTTTCAGCTTAACCGCTCAAGGCTTGTTCCGCTCAACGAAGTGAACACTACAGATGTATGTATCGCCGTGCCTTGCCCGCTTATAGCGGAAGGTGGGACGCTTTCCTGCCCGCTGCCGTTAAATTTCGAGGTGCTCCCGCGGTCGGAGTTCGCTCCGTCGCGCAATCCTTCCGTGGCGTGGTTCGACCGCGACGCGCTTCTCCGCACTTATGAAAATACCCCGTGCGGATTGCAGCTGCGCCATTGGCGGCAGGGCGATCGTATCCGGCCCTTCGGCATGCGCGGTTCGCGGCTGGTGAGCGATGTGTTCTCCGACGCCCACCTTTCCGCCGACGAAAAAAGTGCCGTATGGCTTCTCACGGCGGCAGATACGGTTCTCTGGATAGTCGGAATGCGTACATCGGCCCTGATGTCTGTCAGCGCGAGCTCTGCGTATGTAGTCAGGATGTCTGTGGGGTAAGATTGGAATAAATTGTGTATAAAATGGCTACAAAATCCCATTTCTTGCAATCTTAACAAAAATTAAGCAGGGAAATCTTTATCATTTTTACTTTTTTTCGTTAATTTGCCTTGTAAATCTGTGGGACATTATGCCCCACAGCCAGCAGCAGGCCAATCGAATCTCTGCAATTTACCAAAGTTAAGACCTATACATAGCAAGGGAAAAATTCAAAAATTCGGCTACCGACCAATCGCTATACCATAAAAACGAATCAAAGCGACCGCTATTTTTTTGAATCCGCCCCTGCTTCCCGTTGCAATCCGCACGCGGGAACATGGAGCTGACGCCGGCTGACACTCTTGTCCGGCAGTTTCCATTCGCTATGCTCCGTCTTGGAATTTTTCGCTCAGACGGACTCATGGCGATTGACGGGGCTTCTCCCTCTTGCGTTACCACCTTTGGGGTGTCGAACGCCTGATGTGACGGATTAACTATTTGCAGTTCGGATGTGTTTTAATTTTGGCAGACTGCGGGACTCTTCCCGTCGGCTGTCGGCAGTCCGCCACCAGAGGTGTCTTACCCCGGATTGCGGAACCAGAACACAATATTTCCGAAACTTCAAACAGACAGAGATTATGAAACACGATGAATATCCTTTCACCCCGGAGGATGTGCGCTTCATGGAAATGGCAGCGCGCCTCGCTGAAGAAAACGTAGACCGCGGAGGCGGCCCGTTCGGGGCGGTAATAGTTCGCGACGGCAAGGTAATCGCCACCGGAGCAAATTCCGTGACGCTTACCAACGATCCCACGGCGCATGCCGAGGTCAACGCCATCCGCGAAGCTTGCCGTAAAGAGCAGACTTTCTCGCTTAAGGGATGCACCGTCTATAGCTCCTGCGAGCCTTGCCCGATGTGCCTTTCGGCGCTCTACTGGGCGGGCGTAAGCCGGATTTTCTTCGGCAACACGCAGCAGGATGCCGACCGCATCAATTTCTCCGACGAATTCCTTTACAAGGAGCTCGCCCGCCCGAGAGTGGAACGCACCATTCCATGTATCCACATGGACAACGCATTCACCATCCGGGCCTTCGAGAAATGGGCCGATAAAGCCGACAAAGTGGCTTATTGAGCCCTCCCGTCAGAAGGTCTCACTGAAACAGAAGAGAATTTTTTCATGATAATGATTGATTGAATGTAATGATTGATTGAATGAATGATTGATTAATTGGAGTATACAAAACGAACGACAAGGTTGCCTTCGTTGTGCAACGCGGTGCAGCCCTTCAAGATATACTGATAAGTTTGTTTCATATACAAATGCCAATAAGGAAGGAGCCGGGATCGATGTGAATCGAGCCCGGTTTCGATTTTTTATCCGGATTTTCATTGCGTGAGGAGCCCACGGCTTTCGATTCCGCGCAATAGTTCATATCTTTGCAGGCGACAGCTCTCCCATTGTTTGATTTACCTTGAATCTGAGCCTGAATATGCTTCGAAAAATCCTGATTGCCGTAAGTGTGCTGATACTCAGCGCTCCGGTTGCTTTCGCATCGCGTACAGTCCATACCTCCTCGTTCGGAATCCGCCCGGACTCCATGAAGGTGCAGACGGACGGTCTTCAGCGTGCTGTCGATTCAGTTGCCTCCGTAGGGGGTACTCTGGTGGTCGACCCCGGCACATACGTCAGCGGCACGCTCCGTCTCCCTTCGGGCACCCGATTGCGCCTGAGCCGTGGCGCGACTATTCTTGGCAGTGTAAATCCTTTTGATTATCAGGGGTATGCCGTTGGTTCAGCCTCCTCTACCCCTCAGGCCGACAAATGCTCGGAACCGCAGATGGGTCTCATCGTAGCTCGTGATGCCTCTGATATACTCATCGAAGGGGAGGGTACCATCGACGGACGTGGTCTCGAGGTGGCTCTTGCAATCGACAGTCTTCACCATACGGGTGTCCGGGTCGACCCCAACTATAACCGCCGCCGCATGCGTCCCTCCATTCGGCCTAAGCTGCTCGACATCGAATTCTGCACGGGTGTGAGAATCCTGGGCGTAAATCTGCGCGCGTCGGCTTCGTGGGGTCTCTCGCTCAACGGATGCACCGATGTGGTGATTTCCGGCATCGACTTCGTGAACCTGGCTTACTGGAACAACGACGGCATCGACATAGCCGACTGCCGCGATGTGGTGGTGGAGAAATGCCGCATCAATTCGGCCGACGACGGCATAGTGCTGAAATCCTTCAATCCCGCTTCGGGATGCTACAACATACGCATATCCGACTGCGATGTGCGCAGCAGCGCCAACGCCATCAAGATGGGCACGGAGAGTTTCGGCGGCTTCCGCCGAGTCAGGGTGGAGCGCATCCGCGTGGCCGATACGTTCCGCTCGGCCATAGCCATCGAATCGGTCGACGGAGCTGTGGTCGACAGCATCGAGGTCGACGGCATCGACGCCGTCAATACCGGCAACGCCTTCTTCGTGCGCCTCGGCCACAGGCGCGGCGAGCATCCGGGAAGCATGTCGAATGTCGTAATCCGAAATCTTCGCTGTGAAATCCCCTTCGGGCGTCCCGACGAGGCCTACGACCTCCGGGGTCCGGATATCAACACAATCCACAATCCGTTTCCCAACAGCATCACAGGGCTACCCGACGCAAAAATCAGCAATATAACGCTTGAAAACATGGAGGTATCGCATCCCGGACGCGGCACAAAAGGGATGGGCTACATAGGCCGTTACCGCTGGGACGATGTGCCCGAGATGCGCGATTCCTATCCGGAATTCCATATGTTCGGCGAACTGCCTGCCTACGGCCTCTACGCACGCCATATCGACGGTCTACACCTGCGCAATGTCAGCTTCACCCTCCGTGCCCCCGACTACCGCCCCGCTATCGTAGCCTCCGACGTCACTCCGCCCATCCCCTGAATCTTACAGCAGGGTCAGACGCAGGAGAGCCGAGGGGGTCTCGGCGATGTTGTCGGCAAGATTGGCGCGGAGTTCGTCGACGGGGCGGAAGCCCCATGTTACGCCGGCGGATTCCACACACGCGCGCCGCGCCGTCTGCATGTCGATGCCGGAATCGCCCACATACAGCACGTCGGCTTTGGGCGTGGGGCATTTTCCAAGTATCTCGAACACAATCGACGGGTCGGGCTTCACGGGCACATCGTCTTTCTGCCCCTCTACAGCCGCCCATGGAATCTGCGGGAAGAAATGGCCGATGAGAATTTCCACGGCCTGCTGGTATTTGTTGGATGCGACGGCCATTTTTACGCCGCGCTGTGCCAGCTGCTCGAGCATTTCCGGAATGCCGGGGTAGGGCTCCGTATGGTCGGTCATATGCTCGGCATAATAGCTTTTGAAGAGAGCGCGCATCGCCTCTATGCGTTCGGGCGTTCGTGCCGCTTCCGGCAGAACGCGCTCAAGCAGTTTGGTTATGCCGCTTCCTACGAATTTCGGATATGCCGAGAGCGGATGCGTGGGGAAGCCGGATTCTGCAAGGGCATAGTTCGCTGCCTCGCCGAGGTCGGCTATGGTGTTGAGAAGAGTGCCGTCGAGGTCGAAGATTACGAGAGATTTCATGTCTGTTGATTTTTCTGAGAGGATTGGGACCGGTGAATCAGAACGGATAGCCTACCGAGAAGTGGAATGCCACATCGCGCTGCCACGAGGGGTTGAGCAGCGGCCAGCGGTCCTGACCGGCAGCCGGGTTGTGGGCCTTAACACCCATGTCGAGGCGCAGAAGGAAGTAGTTGAAGTCCATGCGCAGCCCGATGCCGTAGCTGGCGGCTATCTCTTTGTAGAACGATTTGAAACGGAAAAATCCTCCCGGCTGGTTGGGATAGTCGCGGATGGTCCAGATGTTGCCTACGTCGATGAATACCGCCCCTTCGAATACCCAGAATAGTTTGTTGCGGTATTCCAGATTGAGCACCAGCGAGATGTCGCCGCACTGGTTGATGAAGTCGGTCACGGAGTTGCGCGAGTCGTATGCTCCCGGTCCGAGGGTGCGCACGCTCCATCCGCGCACGCCGTTGGCGCCTCCGGCATAGAAGCGCTTCTCGAACGGCACCATCTCCGAATTGCCGTAGGGGAAAGCCATCCCGCCGCCTACATGGAAGGATATCGAGTTGCGTGAGCTGAAGCGGTGGTTGATCGTATAGTCTACCTCGCCCTTCAGGTATTGGGCGTACTGGATGCCGAACAGCTTGTAGGCGCCGTCGTCGCGGCGCTGCCCGCATATTTTCGACATGGCATAGAGAAACGCTCCCGCCGTCTCTACCGAGGCGCGGGTGGTGAAGGTGTTCACCTGCAGGTCGAGGCGCTCGAGCGAGGAGGTGGGCACGCGCCTGTTGGTGTTCACCCACGTATATCCCATGCGCATTATGAAGTGGTCCTCGTAGCTGTAGCGCAGCAGCGGGTTGTCGGGGGCGATTTTGTCGATAAAGTCGATGGTGGAGCGCGGCAGGTTCACCACGTTGATGTCAATAAGGTCGAGCGTGCGGCGCGTGCGCCCCGAGCGCGTGGCCCATTTGTAGCGCCATGCTCCGCCGGCTATGATGCGCGTATATTCCGGGCGCTGCTGACGCACGAACGTAAGTGCGAACTCCGTCGAGGCGCGCATGCGGTGTTTGAACGACTGGTGGAGAAAGGGCGCCATGAACTTCGGGAAGGTGATGCCCGCTTCGGCCGCCAGCTCCGTGTAGCTGTCGTTTATCAGGTTGTCGAAATTGCCCGAAAGGCTTTCATAGGCTCCGCGTAGCTTGAAGGTGAGCACTTCGCCCTGATGGGCGAGATTGCGGTGCTGAAGGGTCACGCCGCCCCCCACGCCGAAGTCGCCCTCGGAGTTGGTTCCCTCCAGCTCCACGGTTAGCCCCATCTTGCGTGTGCGCGACAGCAGTATGTAGGCGTCGAGCAGGTTGACGTCGCCCAGCGCCCCGGCCGGGCGCGTAAGGATGTTCACGTAGCGCAGTATTGCCAGGCGGTTGAGCGCCTCGTAGGTCTTGTCGATGCCCGAGGTGGAATAGGTCTCTCCCGGTCGTATGTATATCTGCTGTGCGAGGGCCTGGGGATTCAGATAGCGGTCGGCCCCGTAGAGTATGTCGAGCCCCTGGTAGGCCACGGTGTCGCGACCGGCGAACCGCAGGTCGGTGGTATTGTCGCCGGGGGCGAAATCGGGCACCACGATTACGCGGCGGAAGGCGTAGCGCCTGTGGCTCAGTGCCGCAAGTAGCTGCTCCGCCACGGGAGGCTCAGCAGTGGCACCGGCGCCCGGATTTTCGGCCGGCGCGCGCTTGCGGCGCACGGCCATCGTCAGGTCTACCTCCTTCGAGCCTGCCACGGTGTCGGCCAGAAAGCTTACACACTCCTTGGTGAAGTCGAAGAAACCGTTTTCGCGCACCCATTCGCTTACGAGAGCGCGCTGGTTGTCGAGCACGGTCAGGTCGAGGTTTGCGCCGACTTTCACTGGCAGCGACATTGAGTCGGCGTAGACGTAGCCGGCAATCTCAGGCTCCTCGAAATCGTAGGTTATTGACCGGATGGTGTAAGGTTTTCCGGGCCGCAGGAGGTATTCCACGTTGATTTTTCTCCCGCGCGGCGTGGCGGTGAAATCAACGCTGGCATCGTGATAGCCGGCGTTTATCAAAGCCTGGCGCAGCTGGCGCGCCGACTGCTCGGTCAGGGCCGAGTCGAATACCACCGGTTCCTCGCCGATTTTGCGCAGCCAGCGGTTGAAGCGGCGCGTGGTGTCGCGTCCGGAGAGGTTGTAGATGCCCAGCTGCAGCTTGGCGAAGCCGAGCACGCGGTGGTTGGGCGTCTGCCGCAGGTAGTTGTAGAGGCGTTTGGTAGCCACGTCGCTGCTGTCGGCCACACTTATCGAGGCGTGATCGAGCAGATAGCTTCCTTCGGGCACAAGACGCGTGGTGCTGCACGAGCCCAAGGCCAGTGCAGCAACCAACATCAGTATTATGCCTGCGATTTTTTTCAGCATGGAGTATATCCGCCCCGCTTCGGGGGGCGTGCGGAGCTTTGTCAGTCCATCAGTTTGCGGTAGCGGCGCCGCGGAGGCTCTTTGCCGCCGTTCTGGGCCTTCTTGTAGGCCTCGTAGTCGGAGTATGAGCCTTCGTAGAACACTACTTTGCCGTCGCCCTCAAACGAAAGTATGTGGGTGCAGATACGGTCGAGAAACCATCGGTCGTGGCTTACCACCACGGCGCAGCCGGCGAATGCCTCCAGGCCTTCTTCCAGAGCGCGCAGGGTGTTCACGTCGATATCGTTGGTCGGCTCGTCGAGCAGCAGCACGTTGCCCTCCTCCTTGAGCGCCATGGCCAGATGGAGGCGGTTGCGCTCGCCGCCCGAGAGCACGGCGATTTTCTTCTCCTGGTCGGCTCCGGCGAAGTTGAATTTCGAGAGATATGCGCGGGCGTTCACGTCGCGTCCGCCCATGCGGAAGGATTCTGTGCCCTGCGAGATTACCTGATATACGGTATTGTCGGGAATGAGGTCGTGGTGGCGCTGGTCTACGTAGGCTACCTTCACGGTCTCGCCGACCTCGAAACTGCCTGCGTCGGGCGTCTCCTGACCCATGATAAGGCGGAAGAGCGTGGTCTTGCCGGCGCCGTTGGGGCCGATTACACCTACGATGCCGTTGGGAGGAAGCATGAAGTCGAGGTTGCTGAAGAGGTGCTTCTTGCCGAACGATTTTGCCAGGCCGTGGGCCTCGATAACCTTGTTGCCCAGGCGCGGACCGTTGGGAATGAAGATTTCCAGACGCTCCTCGCGCTGCTTCTGATCTTCGTTGAGCAGGCGGTCGTAGCTGCTCAGGCGCGCCTTGCCCTTGGCCTGACGGGCCTTGGGTGCCATGCGTACCCATTCCAGTTCGCGCTCCAGAGTTTTGCGGCGCTTGCTCGCCTGCTTCTCTTCAAGAGCCATGCGCTTGGTTTTCTGTTCGAGCCACGAGGAGTAGTTCCCCTTCCAGGGTATCCCCTCGCCGCGGTCGAGCTCCAGAATCCATCCGGCCACATGGTCGAGGAAATAGCGGTCGTGTGTTATGGCGATTACCGTGCCGGGATACTGCTGCAGGTGCTGTTCGAGCCAGTCGATGCTCTCGGCGTCGAGGTGGTTGGTAGGCTCGTCGAGCAGCAGCACGTCGGGCTGCTGGAGCAGGAGGCGGCAGAGGGCCACACGGCGGCGCTCACCGCCCGAAAGCGTCTCTACAGGCTGATCGTCGGGCGGGCACTGGAGGGCGTCCATGGCGCGCTCCAGACGCGAGTCGATGTTCCATGCGTCGGCGGCGTCGAGAGCGTCCTGAAGCTCGCCCTGCCGCTGAATCAGGGCGTCCATCTTGTCGGGATTCTCCAGCACGTCGGGGTCGGCGAAGGCGGCATTCACCTCGTCGAACTCGCGCAGGAGGTCCATCACCGGCTGTACGCCCTCGCGTACCACCTCGATTACCGTCTTCGAGGGATCGAGCTTGGGTTCCTGCTCGAGGTAGCCCACGGTATAGCCGGGCGAGAATACCACCTCGCCCTGATAATCCTTGTCGATGCCGCCTATTATCTTCAGCAACGAGGATTTGCCGGAGCCGTTCAGGCCGATGATGCCGATCTTGGCCCCGTAGAAAAATGAGAGATAGATATTTTTAAGAACTTGCTTCTGAGGAGGGTAGATTTTCGATACGCCTACCATCGAGAAGATTATTTTCTTGTCGTCGGGATTGGGAGCTGCCATATCTTGGGGATGATAAGTTTTTAGTTCATAAGAATCTGTGTCGAAATTACTTGCGGCCGGCGCGCTTCTGCGGCGCGTAGCGCACCGGGTAGTCGCAGCGGATCTTCGCGTTGATGATGTTCGAGAGCTTGCTGCGTATCAGCTGCTTGCGGATGGGCGATACATGGTCGATGTAGAGACGTCCCTCCAGATGGTCGCACTCGTGCTGCACGATGCGTGCCAGGAAGCCGGAAATCTCCTCGGTGTGGGACTGGAAATCCGTGTCGAGATACGTCAGGCGGATGTGCTCCACGCGCTTCACGTCCTCGCTCAGGCCGGGCAGGCTGAGGCACCCCTCGCTGCGGCTTATCTGCGGGCCGTCGAGAACCTCGATCTGCGGGTTGATCAGCGCGCGTTTCCATCCGGCGCACTCGGCGAAAGTATCGGCTACGGGCGATGCGTCGATCACCACAATCCGGTCGTTGCGCCCGATCTGGGGTGCGGCAAGACCCACGCCTTCCGAGGCATACATGGTCTCGAACATGTCGGCCACGAGCTGCTCGAGCCCTTCGTAGCCGGGGGCGATGTCGGCGGAAATCTCGCGTAACACGGGGTGGCCGTAAAGGTAGACGGGAAGTTTCATATCGTTCAGTCTGGTTGTGCTTGTTTCAGCGGGTTTATGAGTTGGCGCCGCCGTCCGCAGCGGGTCTCTGGCGGTGCTGGAGATAGTCGTTGAGGATTATCGTGGCCGAGATTTCGTCCACGATCTCGCGGTTGCGGCGGTCCATTTTCTTCATGCCGCCGTCGAGCATGGCGCGGTGGGCCAGCACGGAGGTGAAACGCTCGTCGGCGAATTCCACAGGCGTCTGCGGCAACGCCTTGCGCAGGCGCCCGATGCCGGGGCGGATGTAGCGCATCGACTCCGACTCGCGCCCGCGCATGTCGGTGGGCAGACCCACGATTATACGCTCTACCGGCTCCCGGGCCACGTAGGCAGCCACGAAGTCCACGAGTCGGCCCGTTTCCACGGTCGTCAGACCGTTGGCCACAATCTGCAGCGGGTCGGTCACGGCGATGCCGCAACGTTTTTTGCCGAAATCGATTGCCAGCATACGTGCCATAGTGCAAAGTTACGCAAAAAATCGCAATTCCCTGCCTGCCCCGGAGGTAGTATCCCCAGTTGGCGAACCATAGCTTTGCAAAATTTGTTAAAAGATATAGAAAGGCGCCCCGGCGGCCCATCGTCGTCGCGAATACCCCGAGGGATAATGGGGTGCCCCTGAACGTTTCAACACTGTTTTTTTAACCCGAAGAGGGTGTTGCGGAAACGTCTGTAACATCCTCTTCAGAAAATCGCCAGCATTATGTCGAACTATAACCGTCGTCGCGACGGCGAGAGCAACGAGGAGTTCGCCCGCCGCCGTAAAAAACAGAAAGTCAACCTGTGGATGTGTGTAGGCGTGGCCGTGCTCATCGCCCTCCTTCTTATCTGGCTTACCATCGCCGACTTCTGGGGTGATACCGACGTCGCCGCCATCGCCCCCCGCTACCTCTGAGACAAGATTACTTTTTGACCTGTCCCAGCAGGTTGAACTTCAGTTCGGTGCCGTCCGACAGGCGGATTTCGTGTCCGGAGGCCTTTTTCTCGATTTTTACAATCTTCTGGCCGCTGTGGTTCTTATCCACATATTTGCGGATAGCTTTGGTCACGAGCGCTTCGGGCACCGCGCGGTTCTTGCAGTCGACCGACTTCCATTTGCCGGCATTCGAGAATTCCACTTTTGTGCCGTTGGTAAGCTTTACGTCGTAGTCGGTTTTCTTCAGGAGATGGCGGTCGATTTTTATCGAACTGATTTTAGCCTTGGGGAAGTGCTCCGAGAGCATCTGCTGAGCCTCTTCGGGAAGCTTCGAGCGGTCAATTACATACGAGTCTACAAACGCCGATGCCACGCCCCCGCCGATCAGCAGGAGCATAAGAGCCATAATTAATTTCTTCATTTCTTTGTGTGTTTCTTCAATTACTTATTTTAGAGCGTATACTAAGTTCTCTCATATAAGAAACGCACTTTCCCTCAAAATGTTATCTTAGGAGGTTCGAATTATTTCGAACCTCACGCATCCTCGCATCCCCTACGTCCTGCATGCTGAATTTGATTATGAGAACTTGTTGACTGTTGATTTGGCCTAAATGATTGGCCGTCAGCTTGTAGGGATGCACCCTGGTGCATCCGCTTGCTTTTTAAACCAAACTCGTTGATAATTGCAAGTATAACTCATTGATAATCGGATGCACCAGGGTGCATCCCTACCTCTTGATAGCCAACATGTATATCGAAACTCTGGACTTCGCGGCCCGGAGGGCCGACCGCATAAGGTGCGAAATATTTCGCACCTCCTAAACGCCCCCACTTTTCCTCAGAGCCTCCCTACTGATTAGGCTACCTGAGTTAGCTGATGCCATATACTGTCCCATCGGAGGCCCGTAGGGCCGAGGTTGTTTCCAACCCCAGGTGAAGGCGTATGCCGAGCCTGGGGATAGCGGGATAATCACTCCATCGGAGGCTCGAAGAGCCGATGTCGTGGTTTCATTCTCTGTTCATAGGTTTGAGTTTAAGTTGATTAGTGCTATCCGTCCGAAAAGATTGAGGGGGTGTGGATATAAAAGCGGATGCTGCAAGAGCGCGCCTTTGGGGCGGGCGGTTGCAGCATCCAAACAGGTTATTGTGGTCGGGCAGATGGCCCGGCGGTTGGTCGGCGGAATTATTCGGCAACGACCTCGAAGGGGATTTCCACGGAAACCTCCTTGTGGAAGTTGATCTTGGCGGTGTATTTGCCAAGTTCCTTCACGGGCTCCTTGAGCACGATGAGCTTGCGGTCAACGTTGTGGCCGAGCTTTTCGAGGGCTTCGGCAATCTGGATGTTGTTGACCGAGCCGAAGATGGTGCCGGTGGCAGAAGCCTTGGCGCCGATGGTGAGGGCTACGTCGGCCAGTGCGGCTGCGGCTGCCTCTGCGTCGGCTTTGATCTTGGCGAGTTTGTGGGCGCGCTGACGCTGGTTCTCCTCGAGCTGGCGCAGGTTGGAGTTGTTGGCGATTACAGCTTTGCCCTGGGGAATGAGATAGTTACGGCCGTAACCGTCCTTTACTTCAACTACGTCGTCCTTGTAGCCAAGGTTCGTAACGTCTTCTTTCAATATGATTTTCATAATTCTGAGTCGGTTTTGGGAAGCGGTTATGGTTCCGGATTATTTCATGAGGTCGGTAACGAAGGGCAGGAGAGCCAGATGGCGTGCGCGCTTCACGGCCTGGGCAACGCGGCGCTGGAACTTCAGCGAGGTGCCGGTGATGCGGCGGGGAAGGATTTTGCCCTGCTCGTTAAGGAATTTCTTAAGGAATTCGGGATCCTTATAGTCGATATATTTGATGCCGCTGCGTTTGAAACGGCAGTATTTTTTCTTCTTGACGTCGACCGACAGGGGTGTGAGGTAGCGGATTTCGGATTGATTCTGTGCCATGGTTTAGTCCTCCTTGTTTTCTACGGTTTCTTCTTTGGGTGCGTTGGCTTTTGCGGCCTTGAGGCTGCGGCGTTTTGCGGCGTATTCAGCGGCATACTTGTCGTTGCGGAATACGAGGAAACGGATCACGCGTTCGTCGCGACGGAAAGCTGTCTCGAGCTTCTTGACGAGGGTGGGATCGCCGTCGAATTCAACGAGGGCATAGAAGCCTGTCGATTTCTTCTGGATGGGGTAAGCGAGCTTGCGCAGGCCCCAGAGTTCTTCGTTCACGATGCTTGCACCATTCTCGGTGAGCACGGTGGTGAACTTTTCTACCGCTTCCTTCATCTGAGCGTCAGACAAAACGGGAGTTAAAATGAAAACGGTTTCGTAGTGGTTCATTTGTAACTAATTGTTAATGAATTGAATTTATATCTGTGCATGGGGCGAAATACCCCAAGCGGCTGCAAAGGTAGCAATTAAATTTCTAATATGCAACACTTTGGTCCGGCTGATTCGCACGATTTGCTTTGCCGGAGGGGCAAGATGGTTCAGAAGTGCCAGAGAGCGTAAAGGGGGATGGACGAGGCGAGAAGAAGTAGGATTACCAGGGCAGAGGTCTTGACAATAGCCATGGCACCTTTTTTGCGCTTAATCATGTTGACGATGGCGTTAAGTCCGATTGCCGCGGTAGCGATTATCTCTATTGTGATGAAGGCAGCAAGCGTCCACCATGCTATAGTGTTTGCCGGAGAGGTGTCGAATAGCTCACGATGGCAGCGGAATCTGTTGTAGCCATACCATAAGAACAGCAGACATCCTATGCAGATTGCAAGCGACACTATACCCCAGACGGTGTACTTGGTTATGCCTCCTGCGAGACCTTTGTAGATCTGTCTCCATGCATTGGATATGTAGCTGATTATACCAATGCAGTTTAAGAGTATGATTATGGGATGAAAGAACCAGCTCATTATAAAGACTCAATATAGCAATTCCCGAAATCAATGACTGCAATAGCTATCGAGACATAGCTCATACATAATTTCTTTGCCACTGCTTTTACAGCTTTAGTTATAACGGATTTTGTTATTTTTTTTGAGCCTGAATTTCTTATTGCATCAATTATATCACCTCCAATAGTTTGATAGGCACAATATCCGACTCGTATCCAGTCGATATCCAGTTCTTGAGCTTTCGCTTGAAAAACTAAAGAGGATCTTTCGTTGTATGCCAGAAGGTCATATCTTTCACATTCAGTCAAGCCAATTACCACTTCAATGAGGTTGTATTCAGTAAGATTATTTTCTATAAGTAATTCGTTAATTTCGTTTTCTGAGAAACCTTTTGCTTTTAAATAGTTTTTGGAACTGTCGACCATCGGATTTAATGACCGTTTTATCTCGTAGCCAGATAACTGAACGACTAATCCGATTGAGTCGTTTTGGAATTCGTTCAATTCAGCTCCAATGCTGTCGGAATACGCTACTAGTTCACCTAATGATTTTATCGCATATAATTTGCGGAGTTCTTCTTCTTTTAATGCACGTATACTATCATTAATTTCAGAGCCAGGGATTGTAATAACAATTAAAGCATTAGAATCGTTGACTTCATGTCCATTCATTATAATGCTATCATTTAAGCCATTAGCTTTATGTGGACGCTTATTCTGAAAACTAATGGGACAAGCCCCCAGCCTTCCTAAATTTAAGCATAAATCATCAATGAAAGTTGAAGATGCCAGTTGCTCAGTGTCCTCTTGTGACGAGTTGTTATTGTCACAAGAGTCAAAAAGCATAGATATTAATGTTATTGAGGGTATTAAAACAAGGCAAAATAAAACTTTAAAAACAGATTTCATAATAATTAGTTTTTCGACCTTCCCGGATGCATGGAAAAGTGGCAGCCGGGAAGGTCGTTTGTTTAGTGGCGTTTATTTGCTATTGTAAGGTCTGTCGGCATGCGGGTAGTCTCAACGCACGGCGATTTTCTCCGAGCGGCCACCCTGCAGGCGGATGTAGATACCGGGGGCAAGAGTGGAAGCGTTCACTTCGATGCCCTGGAGGTTGAAGTAGCGGGCCGGAGCGTCGGTGTCGGCTTCCGTCCCTACGTTTTCAACGCCGGAAAGGGAGAGCTCTACGGTGTTGTAGGCTGTCCAGGCGCTTGCGGCGGCTGTGGTCTGGTCGACGGGAACGGCCTTAACGCGGTAGTCGAACGAACCTTTTTCTGCGAGGCCTTCCACGGTGTAGCTCAGGCCGGTTATGCCAGTGATTGTGCGCGAGTTGGCGTCGCCCGTCTCGGCCGGAGCCTTGGCCGGAGCAGCGGCCGCCGATGCATCGCCGGTGTAGATCTGTGCGCTCTTAATGTAGAGGCGCTTCTTCTTCGCTGTTGTGCCCAGACCCAGGGATACTTTCGCTCCGGGGGTGCCCGTAATCTTTATGGTGTAGTCCTTGTAGGTTTCGGTGAGGGCCTGAAGCATGCTGGTCAGTTCATTATCGTTGGCGTCGTAGAGCGTCACCTTCAGGCTGCTGGCATCGGTATTATAGTATTTGGCGTTTACTTTCACGGTTACAATGCCGGTGTTGTCGAGGGTGAACAGGGGGGTGTATACTTCGCCCGGATGATTGTTGGAGGCGAGGCGCAAAGCCTCGTTTTCAACGACGTTGTAGCCGGATACGCTCCAGCCTTCGGGCATGTCCTGCGAGAAATCGACGTCGTAAAGAAGCGCGAAGTCGCGGTGGGGGATAACCTCCAGGGTGTAGGTCACGTCGGCATCGGTCTGGTGCGTCCAGTTGGCTGTGAAGCTTGTGGAGCCTACGGAGGTGTGGGCCGCAAGTACGGGAGCTGCGAGCGTGGGCACGGGGGCGCGGTCCACCCAGAACGATATCGTCCCGTCGGCGTTGCGCGTCATCTCGCTGATGGAGCGGTTGAGGGCGGCTCCGCTGTAGGGCTTGAGAGCCGGCGTAGTGGTGCCGGATAGCTCGGTCTTGTTGTTGTAGGGCCAGAGGTCAGTGTCCTCGTTGTCGTAGCTTGCCGAATTGTCGGCGCAGAGAGGCACGTAGTAGCCTGTCGAGGTGTTGTTGACCGTGTTGTTGGCCCAGACGGTGCGGTTGTAGGTCACGCGGTAGATCAGCAGTCCCTCGTCCTGGTCGTAGAGGTTCCAGCCGGTGTTGGCACGGTTCTCGATTACGAACCATTCGTTGGCGTTTGAAGGATTGGTGATGCGCAGAGGCTGATCGTTGGCGGCCACTCCGGTGTTGAACACTGGCATAGTATACTGTGTGTTGGCCGTGGCTTCGGGAATTTCGTCGATCCAGCCGTTGAACCATTTGTCGTAGGCGGTATATCCTACCGGAGTATAGCCGTCGTTGTTGTAGCAGCCGTTACACATCAGCGACCAGCTCCCCATTCCGTAGTAGTCTACGTTGCCATAACCGGTGTAGTAAAGGTCGGGAAGCCCGAGCGCGTGGGAGAACTCATGGCAGAACACTCCTATGCCGTCGATTTTAGTGCTGGAAGCCGAGGTGCCGTAGAGCTCGTTGAAGCAGCCGTAGTTGTCGATTTTTACGCCGTCGAGCGTCAGGGTTTTCCCATAGTCGGAGGAAGAAAGCTCCCACTTGTGGGGCCAGATGGCATCGGGGATGTTCTGGTATGTGTACTGCTCGCCGTTGCCGGCATAGAGAAGAATCACGGCGTCGACGTAGCCGTCGCCGTTGGTGTCGTAGTCCTTGAAGTTGATCTGGCCGTCGAGGGCCGTGCAGGCGTCGGCCACCATCTGGCCCGGGCGCTGGTCGCCGTCGGTATAACTGTCGTTGCCACCGTAGTATTTACGGTTGTTAGGGAGCGTCACAGGACCGTAGAGGTCGAACTGGGGCTGGTATACGCCGTTGGAGTTGTCGATGAAATACTGGCGTCCGCTCGATGCCCCCTCGTTGAAATAGGTGGCGAAGGTCTGTTTCGGGTCGGAGCTCTTGAATTTGATGTCGGTATACTGCACGAAAATCACCGGAATGCGGCGCACTCCCGTGGTGGGGCAGTCGGTGAACTGGTCGGCCAGCGGAGCTTTTGCTGCTCCGGCGCGTGCCGGAGCCTTGGCCTTGCGCGCGGCGATGGCATTTTCAAATCGCTTGGGGTTGATGGCGCGCTGACGCTCGGCCAGACGGGCCACGGAGATGTCGGTTATGTTGGCGCGGAGGAAATCTGCTTCGGCGGCGGTGCGCTCGCCTATATTATGGGCGGCAACGGCCGAGAGCGAGCCGTCGGCCATGCGATAGCGGTATTCGCCGTCGGCATCGCGGCCTATGGGGAGGGCGTCGGCGTCGGTTACGAGCGTATGGAAGCGCTCGTCGCCCACCACTCGAACTTCGATGGTGGTGCCGTCGGGCTGTGTCACGGTCTGTTTGCCCGGAAATGCGGGAGCAGCATTCATTTGAAATGCTGCAAGCACTGCCGTAGCAGCTGCGATAAGGATAGGCTTCTTCATTTTTGGGCGGGGTGGAGAAATCGGTTACGGGAGCCACTGGTGGCGCCGTGAACCCGGTTTTACGGAATTTTGGGTTAAAGATGATCGTTTTTGGAGCGAAGCCGCCGCCCTCGGCGGTCTGCGGCTGCCGCAACTACGCAAAGTTAGCAAAATCCCTCAAATTCCCAAAATTCCCAATTATCGGGCTTAATCGGGATTCATCGGGATTATCTCGATTATTCCGATAACTCCAGGTGAAGCCCTTATTTCGCCGGCTTGGCGGCTACTGTGGCCGGTACGGTTACCAGTTTCACAGTTTTTACGCGCAGGCGCGCGGCCAGGTAGCGCGAGAGCTCGCTTTGCGACGCTGCGGGCAATGGCCGCGAGTAGTGCACGAGGGCGATGTTGGCGGTGTCCAGGCTGCCGGTGGCTATGTTGCCGAACACGGCGCGTGTCACGGCGATTTCCGCCACCTGCGGGAATATCACCTTCAGCTCCGGGGCGAGCCGGGCCGAGATGGAGTCGTTCTCGCGGCGCATGGCTATCACGTCTCGCAGCGAATCGATTTCCTGCTGCTGGCGCGTGAGCGACGTCTGGGCCATCTCGTAGATTTCCTTCACGGAGTGGCCCGGAGTCTGCGATGCGCCCAGGGCGTAATCGCCCTGCATTATGTTGAGCTTGGCTCCCTGCAGCCCGTAGTATTGCAGTTTGGCCGACATGGCCAGTTCGAGAGAATCCTGCGGGAGGGCTTTGCCGATCAGCGTCACGTTGACGGTGCGTTCCCCTTTACGGTAGGTGGCCGTATGGCTGAGCACCTGAGTCTGCGGGAACTGGAATTCGTCGGCCACGAAGCGCGAAGCCTCCTGCTGGAAGTTCTCCATGCGCAGCATGTTGTATGTAAGATAGATGCTCGGCAGCAGGGTGAGGATGGCGGTGGTGTAGACTATATGGCGCATGCGCTTGGCACGCTCGGGCACTGAGGTAGGCGTGCGCTGGAAGTGCATCAGCTTCACCCCGATGAATGTGGCCAGCCCGATGTAGATTGAGTTGATCAGAAACAGATAGAGCGCGCCCAGAAAGTAGTGCATCTGGAATGTGGCCAGTCCGTAGCCCACGGTGCAGAGCGGGGGCATCAGCGCGGTGGCGATGGCCACGCCGGGAATCACGTTGCCCTTGCTCTTCGAGGCGATGGCGAAGATGCCGGCGGCTCCGCCGAAGAAGCCGATGAGCACGTCGTAGATGGTGGGCGACGTGCGTGCCAGAAGTTCGCTGTGGCCTTCGCTCACGGGCGAGATCAGGAAGTAGACCGTAGAGGCGAGTACCGAGAAGAGTGCTGCCACCACCAGATTGCGCATGGAGCGCTTCAGCAGGTCGAAATCTTCGATGCCTATGCCGAGGCCGAGCCCGATTATCGGCCCCATGAGCGGTGAGATGAGCATGGCGCCGATTATTACGGCCGTGGAGTTGGTGTTGAGGCCCAGCGAGGCGATGAGGATGGCGAACACCAGGATGAGGATATTGGTGCCGCGGAAGGAGACCCCTTCGCGGATAGTCTGTTCGGCCTCGGCCTGCGGCACGAGATAGCCGTTGAACGAGAAATACCCTTTCAGGCGTGCGATTATGGTTTCGAGGTTCTGCATGATGCGGTGAATGGGTGATGAAATCCGGAGAGGGAATCCTGCCGGCTGAAAGTCTAACAATCCGCTGCGCCTTAATGTTGTATCCCGGCAAGCGAAAGCACCTGGTCGGCCATGGGAGTGTCGGAATGCGGGTCGAGCCATATTACCGACGGGTCGCGCCGGAGCCATGTAAGCTGTTTTTTCGCATAGACGCGTGTGTTTTTCGCCATGCGTGCCAGTGCCGTGTCGAAATCCCACCTGCCTTCTATCCACGCGAACATCTCCTTGAAGCCTACGGTGTTGAGCGAATTGAGGTGGCGCAGCGGGTAGACGCGGCGCGCCTCCTGGGGCATCCCTTCGGCGGCCATGCGCTCCACGCGGGTATTGATGCGGGCGAACAGTTCTTCGCGGGGCATGTCGATTGCGGCCTTGACCACGCGGAAGGGGCGCTCCTTGGCGCGTCCGGTGCGCAGAGTGGAATATGGCACGCCTGCCTCGATGCATATCTCCAGCGCATGGACCACGCGCCGCGTGTTCATCGGGTCTACTTCGGCAGCATACGTCGGATCAAGTTGCTGCAGCCGCTCCATCAGAGCTTCCAGCCCCTCGCGCTCGAGCATGGCGAGCACGTCGGCGCGTACGTCGGGCGATATGGTTGGCAGCTCGTCGATGCCGCGAACCACTGCGTCGACATACATCATCGACCCGCCGCACATCACGGCGTAGCGCCCGCGGCTGAACAGCTCGCCGAGCAATGTCAGGCAGTCCTCCTCATATTGGGCGGCGCTGTAGTAGGCGTCGAGCTCGAGCGTGCCCACGAAGTGGTGGCGCGCGGCGGCCAGCTCGTCGGCGGTCGGAGCCGCGGTGGTTATCGGGATACTTTTAAACATCTGGCGCGAATCGGCCGAGATGACGTCGCATCCCAGTCGTCGCGCCAGCGTGATGGCCAAAGCGGTCTTTCCCGACCCCGTGGGGCCGGTTATTACTATCAGTGTGGGTGTGGTGTCGGCCTGCATCAGCCCTGGGCCACGAGGCGTGCGATCTCCACAATGGTTTTCTCGGCCTTTTCCATCGAGGGGATGGGCACGAACTCATAGCGGCCGTGGAAGTTGAGGCCGCCGGCGAAGATGTTGGGGCAGGGGAGGCCCTTGAACGAGAGCTGCGCGCCGTCTGTGCCGCCGCGGATGGGCTGAACCTTGGGTGTTACTCCGGCCAGTTCCATGGCTTTCTCGGCGATGGTGATTATGTGCATCACCGGCTCGATTTTCTCGCGCATGTTGAAATACTGGTCGCGGATTTCGATGGTGGCGCAGCCGGGGAATTCATTGTTGGTCTTGCGCGTGAGGTGCTCGAGTTCGCGCTTGCGGCGCTCGAAGCGGTCGCGGTCGTGGTCGCGGATTATGTAGGTGAGGGTGGTCTTCTCCACGTCGCCCTCGATTTTCACCAGGTGGTAGAAGCCCTCGTAGCCTTCGGTGTGCTCGGGCGTCTCCCAGCGCGGAAGCATGAGTATGAACTGGTTGGCGATGCGGATGGAGTTCACCATCTTGTGTTTGGCGTAGCCCGGATGAACGTTGCGCCCCTTGAAGGTAACGTTGGCAACGGCTGCGTTGAAGTTCTCATACTCGAGTTCGCCGACCTCGCCGCCGTCCATGGTATAGGCCCAGTCGGCGCCGAAGCGCTCCACGTCGAATTTGTGGGCGCCCTGGCCGATCTCCTCGTCGGGGTTGAATGCTATGCGGATTTTGCCGTGCTCGATTTCGGGATGAGCCTTGAGGTATTCCACGGCCGAGATGATTTCGGCGATACCGGCTTTGTCGTCGGCGCCAAGAAGGGTGGTGCCGTCGGTTACGATGAGGTCCTGACCCACGTAGTGGAGAAGTTCGGGAAATTCCGAGGGGGAGAGTACCACGTCGTTGTCGGCGTTGAGGGTGATGTCGCCTCCGTAGTAGGCCTTCACGATGCGCGGGTTCACGTTGTGGCCCGAGAGGTCGGGCGACGTGTCGAGGTGTGCGATAAAGCCTACGGTAGGCACCTCGCGGTCGGTGTTGGCCGGGAGCGTGGCCATCAGGTAGCCGTTCTCGTCGAGCGAGATTTCCTCCAGGCCGAGCTCGTGGAGCTCTTTTTCAAGGGCCTGTGCGAATTTATACTGTCCCGGAGTGGAGGGCGTGAGGTTTGTCAGCTCGTCGCTCTGGGTGTCGAATTTCACGTATTTCAGGAAGCGGTCGGTCAGATTCATGGTGATTTTTCAGGGGTTTGGAGTATAAATGTAAAGTTTCTTTTCGACCGGAAACTTATGGCCGCAAAATTAATAAATTCTGCGGCCAAAAGCAAAAATGGATTGCGGGGGTTAAGGTTCGCCGACTGGGGTCAGTTGCCGAAGCTCAGGGTGGTGTAGTAAGCGCCGTTGGCCGAGGCGAAGCTGAGGGTAACGTAGCGGCCGTCGGCGCCAAACCAGTTGGCCGTCACCGCACCTCCGGTGTTTGAGTAGCCCACCGGCGCTCCGTAGCGACTCACGAATGTGTTGTAGAGTGCGTTGTAGCGCCCCATGTCGTAGTAGCCTGTGGTGTAGGTGAACTGCGAGCCGCAGAGCCTGCCGTCGGTGTAGTAGAGAGCCGCGTCGGGCCAGTTGTAGTTCATCTGGGGAACGTTGTTGAGATATACCACATCGTCGCCGTAGCTACTCACGGAGTAGCCGCTGTTGGCCAGTGTCGAAATGGAAAGGCCGATTGAAGTGCCGAGCGTCAGGCCGAGAATCGTGCCGAACGCGGGACCTCCGGCGTGCCAGCGCCATGCGGGAGGAGGCACGGGGCGGTGGAATCCGTTGAAGAAGGGTACGTGGTGGCGGAAGCCGTGGTGGTGGCGGGGCGGACGGGCCGGAGGCATGGGCGGACGGTGCTGATGTCCCCATCCGGGGCGGTGATTCCCCTGTCCGGGGCGATGGAAGCCGTTGCCGGGGCGGTGATTCCCGAAGCCGGGCCTGTCTCCTCCGGGCCTGTGATTCCCGTTGCCGGGGCGGTTCCCTTCTGGCCGGTGGTTGCCGGGCCTGTCGCTTCCCGGGCGATGGGTGCCATTACCTGGTCTGTTCCCTTCCGGTCTGTGGTTCCCGGGCCGGTTCCCTTCGGGCCGATGGTTGCCGGAGGGTCTTCCTTGGGAGGAACCCGGACGCGAATGCTGGCCGGCCGGCGTCACCGATCCTTGACGTCCGCGCGTCTGCGCGTCCATCGCGGGAGCGAATATCATTGCCATTGCGAGGATGAGAGAGGCCATGGTCTGCATCATTTTTTTCATTTCGGGTTCCTCCTTTCTGTTTCTTTTGCTAAATATTTGGCCCTCAGATTGTAGGGATGCGCCCTGGTGCATCCGCCTTCTTATGAGCCTAACTTATTGTTAATGTCAATCGGGTGCACAGGAGTGCATCCCTACCTTGGATTGCTAACAGTTATATCGTTAGAAATTCTTTGCCTTTTCCGTTTAGAATCTCAGTTTCCCGAAAAGTTTAACCGTTTTTCTCCCCACTCTGTTTTTTTGCTTAATTTTGCATATTGAATAATCCGGTCCTTATGACTTCTTCATATCGAAAACGCATTTCTATGGCCATATCCATCTCCATGGTGGTTATGGTTATATATCGCTTCGGGCGTGTGCTTCGTCCTGTATTGGAGCAGGGAATCAACGCATCCGGCATATCGGAATTCCTTGTCAATTTCAGCGGGGGATTCGTAAGGCGTGGATTGCTTGGCGAATGCCTGTACAAACTTTCGGAGGCCACCGGAATATCGCCCTATCCGGTAATTCTGACACTTTCGCTGATATTTCTGACTTTTGTGGTCGCATTTTTTCTTAAGTCATTCCGGAGGCGCGATATGAACTAGTGGATTGTGCTCTCGCCGCTGTTCTGCGGACTGGTGGTATTCTTTATACGGAAGGATTTCATGCAGTATACTCTGCTTATCGGGACACTTCTGCTTATGCGGCAGTGGGGAAGCCGATGGTGGAATGTGCTGGCAGTGTGCATTCTGGGCGTATTCGGACTGTTTTTGCATGAAGCGTATTTATTTTGGGGAATTCCACTTTCTGTAGCCGTTCTCTACGGCTATACCCGGCGTCCGGCCGTTGCGGTTGCCTCCTCCTTATTGTTTATAGGATGTTTCGCCCTGATGTGTGTATACAAAGGAGATTCATCGAATGTCGAAGCCATTCTGGACTCGTGGCATAGGTTGCTTGGCGATGAATATCACAAAAGCGGTCTCAGTATAGTGGCGCTTGGATGGAATGCAGTGCATACCTTTTGGGTTCATTTCAATTTGAATTTCCACGTATCGTTGTTCGAGGTAAACGTCGGATGGATGGGAGCTGTGATTCAGCTGCTTTCCTTTATGGCCACTTATTATTTCATCTTGAACTTCTCGTGGACGTTCCGCCGCCCGACCTCTGATTTCACTGCGGCCGACCGCACCAACCTCTCGGCAATATATTTACTGTGCGCCCTGACGCTGCTGCCTATGTTTACCATCCTCAGTTGCGATTATAGCCGTCTGTATCAGTATCTGTTTGTTGCTTCGTATGCTGCCGTTCTGATATTGCCGCGAGGCGTTTGCACCGCAATGCTTCCGGGCAAATATCTGATATATGTAGGCCGCATGAACGCCTCCATCGACCGATGCCTTCTTTCGTCGAAAGGCCTGATGGTTTTGCTTTTGCTGCTGTTGGCCGTAGCGCCGTATTCTCTTAATTTATACCTGGCTTTCGAATACTCGGTTGTCGGAACCATCTCGGAAATATTCATGAGAGCGCTCAGATGGCTTGTGCATCTTGTTTAAGCGTCTGCATAGCTTTCAGTTCTTATTCCCCAGAATGTTATGAATAATAAATACTTACATATAATCAGGCTTTTTAGGCCGGCACAGTGGCTGAAAAACGGCTTCGTGCTGCTGCCGCTGTTCTTTGGAGGGAAAGTGCTCGACTGGGAATGCTGGAGAAGCGCTATCCCGGCATTTTTCGCGTTCTGCCTGATGGCGAGCGCTGTTTATTGCCTTAACGACGTCCGCGATGTGGAGGCCGACCGGATTCATCCGCAAAAGTGCCGCAGGCCGGTGGCTTCAGGTGCTGTCAGCGTCGCAACCGCTACTGGCGTGATGATTTTACTGATTGCCGCCTCGTTGGCGATAGCCTTGTTGCTGTGTGGCGATGCCGGTATTAAGGTAGCACTTGTTATCGCCGGATATTTCGTGCTGAATGTGGCCTATTGTCTGAAACTGAAATACTACGCAATCGTGGATGTGTTTGTGGTTGCGTTCGGCTTTGTGCTTCGGTTGCTCTGCGGCGGTGTGGCTGCGGATATTCCGCTGTCGCCCTGGATTGTGCTGATGACGTTCCTTCTTGCGCTTTTCCTCGCCTTCGCCAAGCGTCGCGATGATTTGGTGATATATGAGAACGACGGCGTGGTATCCCGAGGCAACATCCTCAATTACAATATGCCGTTTATGAATCAGACGCTCGGAATCATAGGGGCTATAACCATAATGTGCTATATCCTGTATACGCTTTCTCCGGAGGTGATGGAACGTCTGCATACGCAGTATCTTTATCTTACCTGTGTATTCGTGATTGCTGCTATCTTGCGCTATCTTCAGGTCACTATAGTAAGGGCCAATAGCGGCAGCCCCACACAGATTCTGATTCGGGACCGCTTCATCCCGGCATGTGTGGCCGGTTGGATAATCTCCTTTGCTATAATTCTTTATTTCTGAATGGATTATGGAGAGGTATGCTTTTTTTGATTTCGACGGCACGCTGATCCGGGGTGATTCTTTCGGACTTTTTGCACGCTTCGCCGTCGGGAGGGCAGCTTTCTTTAAGGCCGTCTTCATATCTTCTCCATGGATAATCGCTTGGAAATTAAGGTGTATCAGCAGCTCGAAAGCAAAGGAACGTCTTTTCGGAAAACTATTTGGCGGGATGCCATACGCTGATTTTAAGCGATATGGTGAGGCTTTCTCTATAGAATCTCGCATAAAGTTCGATACGGTTCGCAGGCTTCGGGAGCACGTTGCAAACGGCGATACGGTTGTCATAGTCACGGCAAGTATGTCCGAATGGATTGCTCCGTGGGCCAAAGGGTATGGCGTTGACACTCTGCTGACTACCGCGCCTGAGGTTGACCCGGCCACCGGACGGCTCACCGGCCGTTTTCTCGGCGCCAACTGCCACGGAGCCGAGAAGGCCCGACGGATTACCGAACGTTTCGGCTCATTGAAAGACGCCGAAGTATGGGCCTACGGCGACAGCGCGGGCGACGATGCCATGCTGGCCCTCGCCGACCATCCATGCAGGATAGAATAGACAATCAGGGATAAATATAGACAATCAGATATGAAAAATCCAGTAAAACGTTTTTATGTCGCTTCAGGGCGCATCTTGCTTGTGATTCTTGCTGTTGTGGCGTTTGCCGGTTGCAGTGGCCACGGACGTGCCATCGGCGAGATGGTCGACAGCCTCAATTCCGAGGAGATGCAGCGGGCTGAGCGCCAGACGGGCCTCTTTACCGGCTCGGAGGCTGAGATAGAGGGGGATACACTTTCGATTACGTTCAATCTTGTAGACGGATTGAGCGTGGCCGGGGTGGCGCCGTCGCAGTTGCCCGCTCTACGTGAGTCGGCCGTGGATGAGTTCCGCTCCAAGCTCGCCGACCGTCGGTTCAGCGACGGCCTGCAGGCTCTCGAAGCCGAGGGAATGGTGATGAAACTGCTTTGGAAGGATACTGCCGGCCATTCGGTGGCGCTCACCGTAAATCCTTCGGAGGTATTGGATAAGAAGGGGAAATAGCCTCGGATTCAGACGTTCGGGTCGACGGGTAGCACGGTCTCAGGCTCGGTGTGCAGCCCGTGTTTCAGCCAGGTACCTTTTATCAGACGCCAGAGGAAGATGAGTCCGCGGAAGCTCAGCTCCACGGCCATGGCGGTCCATACGCCGTTCAGTCCCCAGGTCGGAGCGAGCAACGCGGCTATTGGTATGCGCACCAGCCAGATACTCGAGAAATTCATTATTGCGGGCACTATCGTGTCGCCCACGCCCACCATCACGCCGTAGGCCACAATCGACGCGGCAAACATCGGTTCGGCCCACGCCTCGATGCGCAGGGCCGAAGCACCCAGTTGCTGTATCTCCTCCACTGGGGTGAACAGCTCCATAACGGCCGGGGCGCAGACCCAGAGGATTGCCCCCATGAGCGTCATCACTGCCATGCCGAGCCCTACGGTAAGGTAGCCGAACTGGCGCGCGAGCGCCTTGTTGCGGGCACCGTAGCTCTGGCCAACGAGGGTAGTGGCGGCGTCGCCTATGCCGTAGCCGGGCATATAGCAGAGCGCTTCGGCCGTCACTGCGAAGGCGTTGGCCGCGATGGCCATCACTCCGAGCGGCGCCACAATAATTGTAATCATAATCTGCGCACCGCAGATTACTCCATGTTCCAGCGTCATCGGCGCCGACACTTTCAGCGCGTTTCTCAGTACGCGCCCGGTGGGGAGGAACGCCCTGCGTGAGGCATTCTCGCCGCTGCCGAGGCGGTTTGACTTCCCGCGCCGCCCGAATATTGCGAGCTCGCGCTGGCGGAAGCATGCCACCCACATCACGGCGGCCGCCGTGGTCACTTCGGCGCATACCGTGCCGAGTGCCGCGCCAAGCACGCCCAGGCCGGCGCCCGGGAGCGTCAGCTCCATGCCTGCTATCTCTACGCTGCGCGTCGGAAAGATGAAGAAGAAGTTGAAAATCACGTCGAGCACGCACATCATCACGTTGAGCGCTCCCGCGGTCTTCATATTGCCCGAGGCACGCAGCATGGCGCTGCCTAAGTAGTTGAGTGTGAGAATCGGCAGCGCGGCCACGAACACAAGGAAGTAGACCGATGCCTTGCCGTTGACGGCCTCCGAGCCTCCCAGCCATCCCGGAAGGGGAGCGGCGATGGCTACGCCGATAAGGGCCATTATCATGCCGAAGGCTACCGATGCCGTGATTCCCTGGCGAAGCACGCCGCGCGCTCCGGCGGGGTCGTTGGCACCGATGCGGTGGGCCACCTGCACGGAAAATCCCACTGTGGCCGCCGAGCATAGACCCCAGAAGAGCCACAGACTGGTCGAAACCAGGCCGACGGCAGCGCTGTCGTCGGCGCCGAGGCGCCCGACCATCGCCGCGTCGATATATTGCATCAGGATACTCGACAGCTGGGCCATGATGGCCGGCCACGAGAGCTGTACCGTCAGCCAAAGGCGCTGACGGAAGCTCAGGGGTTGTCCGGTCCTGATAAGTTCAATCATTTGTGATTTAGGACGTTCGGCAGTTTCGGTTTATCCAGTCGGTCATGCGCCGCAACCCTTCGGCGAGCAGATGGTGTGGGCAGGCTATGTTGATGCGCAGGTAGCCTCCTACGCCATACATATCGCCGCAGTTCACCCACACTTTCGCTTCGTCCACGAGCCTCTGCTCCAGCGTTTCGGAGTCGATGCCGAGTGCCTTGATGTCGACCCAGGGGAGATAGGTGGCCTCCAGGCGTGCCATGGGGCATTGCGGCAGTTGGGCGCGCAGATAGTCGCGTGTAAATGCATAGTTTCCGGCGATGTAGCCGCGGAGTTGGTCGAGCCACGCCGCTCCTTCGGGCGTATACGAGGCTTTCAGGGCCTCCACGCCGAAGGGGTTCACGTCGCACACCTCGTTGATATTGATGGCGTGGTCTATGGCTGCACGGGTATCCGCGTCGGGGCATACGATGTTGGCAATTTGCAGCCCGGCGGTATTGAAGGCTTTGGAGGGGGAGAGGCATATGGTGGCGGTCGGACGGCCGTTTACCTGCTCGTCCACAGGCCCGTAGGGGGTGTACGCGAGTCCCGGCATGGTCAGTTCGCAGTGGATTTCGTCGCTGACCACGCGTACGCCGTGGCGCGCGCAGATTTCGGCCATGCGCGTCAGTTCGTCGTTGCGCCATGCGCGTCCGGCGGGGTTATGGGGGTTGCAGAGCAGCAACATGGTGTTGCTCTCGTCGGCGGCGAGGGGTTCAAGATGCTCGTAATCCATCTCATAGGTGAATTCGTGGGCGTCGAGGTCGATGCGTCGCAGGGGATTCTCTACGATGCGGCATCCGTTGTTGCGTATCGACGAGAAGAAGCAGTTATAGACCGGCGTCTGCACGATCACGCCCTCGCCGGGCTTTGCCAGCGCCTTGATAATCGCCGAGATGGCGGGAACGACGCCCGAAGTGTAGATAACCCTTGAGGCGTCGAAGCGGTAGTTGTGGCGCGAGGCCATCCATCCCGTCAGGGCGTCGTAGTAGTCCGGACCTACGAGGGTGTAGCCGAAGATGCCGTGGTCCACGCGGCGGCGCAGCGCCTCGATTACCGGCGTCGCCGTGCGGAAATCCATATCGGCCACCCAGAGCGGAATCACGTCGGGGTCTGCAGAGGAGTCCCATTTGTACGACCCGCTGCCGCGGCGGTTTACAATATCGTCGAATGTGCTCATTGCTTGGTGTGGTTCAGAGCTTTGTCTCTATCTTGCAGTCGGCAGGAGCGAGGATGTTGGCGTCCTTGATGGTCTCTCCGATGGCAAGAGCTTTGATTGAGCCGGAGCGCGGATTCTTCACGCTTACGATGGCGGTGCGGACGGTAGCCTCTACGTCGGAGTCCTCGAAAGCCAGGTCGCATTCCGGGCCGAACTCGCAGTCCTCGACTTTCAGGCGGCGGCAGTAGCAGAGCGGCTGGGTTCCGTTGATTTTGCAGCGTACCAGACGAAGGTTTTTCGAGTGCCAGGCAAGGTATTCGCCCGTCAGTTCGGAGTCGTAGATGGTAACGTTTTCCGTTTCCCAGAAAGCATCCTTCGAGTCGATTACCGCGTTACGGATTACCACGTTCTTGCAGTACTGGAATGAGTAGTTGCCCTGCTGGCGGTAGCGGTCGATGTCGATGTCGGCGCTGTGCTGCAGCAGGTAGTCGGCGTTTTTCACCTCCACGTCGCGCAGCATCACGCCGCGACAGCTCCAGAGCGTCTCCAGAGCGTCGGGAATCGTCACGCCGGTAAGCTCCACGCCGTCCATCTCGCGGAACATTTTAGGAGCATCCACCCGCGTGTCGCTCATTTTCAGATTGCGCGAATACCAGAGCGCTGCGCGTGCTCCCGGAGTGAACTCGCACTCTTTCACCGTGAACCCGTCCGTATGCCAGAAGGGATATTTCCCCTCGAAGCGGCAGCGGATCGCCTCGATATTGGCCGTGCGCTTCAGCGCTGACTCTCCGGCGTGGAAAATGCAGTCGGTAAGACGAACGTTTTCAACGGCAAACAGCGCGCGCTCGCCCCCGAATTCCCCGTTAGCCACCTCTTTCATCTCCTTCCCCGCCTCGCGGGGCGCAAACAGATAATCCTTATCCATTGTCGTCATCTCCTTATTTAATATTTTTATCCGGAGCTGTTTATACAAGATGGCTACAATCTAAATCGGTTGCTCTCAGAAAGTAGGGATGCACCCTGGTGCATCCGCCCTTTCGTGAGCCTAACTAATTTAAATACGGCAGCCAAATATATCGATATCCGGATGCACCGGGGTGCATCCCTACAAGCATGTAGCCGGCTTATATTGTTATCATTTAATCCACTGCAAAGTTAGCAACAAATTCCGCAATCCTCCCCACCACCATCCCCTATTTTCTTACCTTTTTCTCATGGATATATACTCCGGAAATTTCCATCGTGATGTTAAAATTCTACATAAATTTAGCTTTATTTAAATGAGGTATGAAAGAATTTTGCCCAACCTCGGTTGTATCTTTGCATCGCAGTCATTTCCCGCCTCTCCCATAATATGATTTTAAGGAATCCACGGAGCGGTTAACCGCTTCCGGCGAGCATCGCCGGAAATCCCCCTCGCTTCCCTCCTTGCGCCGGCTTAGGAAGTGCGAATTATACCGCACTTCACGCGCTCGGCTTCAGCCGCCCCTGCTTCTTTCCCGTCTCCTCTTCTCCCTCCAATTTGTTTGCGCTTCGGGCTTCAGCCCGAGTCTATAATTACGCCTGAACTAAGAAAATGTCCCGCCGTCCCCGCAATCCCTATTTTTATCCTCCCGACCTTCGGGTTCTGGCTTTCTGCCATCGCATCCGCAGCCCCGAGTTTCGGAAGTATTACCTCATTGCCCTGCGCGAAATGCGCCGTGCCATCCACGAGTATGAGCACCCGCATCTTCATATCGACATTGACGCCCTAATCCGCCGTCTGGTCGGTTCGATCCTGCTCCCCATAGATTCTGAATTCACACCGTTCATTCTAACAGTACACAGAGGTGTCGACCATGAGCGATGTATATAGCGGCAAGTCATGCCCCGCAGCCCAAAGCTAAACCGCATGGCAAGCGTACATTTACATTCTTCCATCCTCCCTATTGACCGACCGGGGCTGTTGCCAGGTTCCTATCGGTCAATGGCGCAACCCATCCGGAACAGCCCCTTGTGTTTCCGTGTGTAGCTGCCACAACATCGGCTCTCCGAGCCTCCCTTGTTGTGTGCGCCCACATATCCCCATGCTCGGCCCTTCGGGCCTTCACAGGGGGTTGTACACAACCACGGCCCTCCGGGCCTCCGCAGCTGCCATCCTCAGTGCTGTGCTGAGGGCGGAAGCCCGAAGGTCTCCAGTTCCCATCCGGATGGCCGGCGGCTTTTTAGATTTTAGAGTGGTGCAGCTTTTAGGTTACAAGTTCAACCCCGTAGGGGTGGCATTGATGTAGCCATGGGTCTTAACCCATGGTCCCGTCGCGACGCCAAAGATGCGCCGCTATAAAAAGTCGCTAAAGAGGTAGGCCTCTTCGCGCCCGGTTGGACCAACCGCCCTCGCCCCGCTGTGGAAGCATGTTCAGGATCCATGCTTTCATAGCGGGGCGTCGTGTTTTCAGTCGTGTTTTCATAATGGTGAATTGCAGTAAGAAACCATAGGATGGGGGGAAATCGGATTTATTTGGTTAAATTTGTGGGTTGAAACGAATTTAAGTATTTTGCCGATGCCTGTTATTGCTATCGCCACAAGTACAAGGGCCGACTGGGGGCTGCTCCGGCCGATTGCCCGGGCTCTCACCCTCCGAGAGGGGGTGGAGGTACGCGTCGTGGCCACAAATATGCACCTGAATCCGCGCTTCGGAATGACTGTCGGCGAAATCGAGGCCGACGGCTTCGAGGTGGCGGCACGTGTGGCGATGCCGTCGGCCGAGGGTGCTTCGGCGGCCGATACGGTGCGCGCGGCAGCCGAGTGTATGGCGGGTATGGCCGACGCTTTCGAGGCTATCAGGCCCGATATGCTCATAATCCTCGGCGACCGCTACGAGATGCTCGCTGTGGCGCAGGCGGCAACGGTGATGCGCATACCTATTGTCCACATCGCCGGCGGCGAAATCTCCGAAGGGGCGTTCGACGACAGCATCCGCCACGCCATCACCAAACTCTCGTCGCTCCATCTTACGGCCACCGAGCCTTACCGGCGCCGCGTGGTCCAGATGGGGGAGGACCCGGCAATGGTGGTAAACACCGGAGCCATAGGCGTCTACAACCTCACCCACGAGACTCCCATACCGCGCGAGGAGCTGGAGGCCAACCTCGGCATAGCCATCGACCGGCGCACGCTCCTCGTTACGCTCCATCCGGCCACGATGGACGATACTCCCGCCGCCGCGACTTGCGCCAATATGCTCAGCGCCCTCGACAGCTTCCCCGATTCAACGCTGATTTTCACATATCCCAACAACGACCCCGAGGGGGAGTCGATTATCCGCCTCATCGACAGCTATGTGGCCGCAGGGAAGGGTAGGGCAGTGGCTGTGGCGTCGCTCGGCTGGAAGCGCTATCTGTCGGCGCTCCACTATGTCGGCGCCGTGGTCGGCAATTCCTCGAGCGGCATCGTCGAGGTGCCTTCGATGGGGATTCCGACAGTTGACATCGGCATACGTCAGCGCGGACGCCTCTGCGCTCCATCCGTAATCCATTGTGCTACAGCTACCTCATCCATCGCCTCGGCCATAGCCCGCGCGCTCTCGCCGGAATTCCGCGAGGCTGCCGCCGCGGTCGTGAACCCCTACGGCGGTCCTGACACGCTCCGCGCCATGACCGACGCGATTCTCAGCGCCGACCCCAAAGCTCTGCGCACCAAACGTTTCCACGACCTCAACACCGACAACATATGAAACCTCTCTTCATAATCCCGGCCCGCGGTGGGAGCAAGGGGATTCCGCATAAGAACATAAAACCGCTGGGCGGACGTCCGCTCATCGCCCATTCCATAGCCGTGGCTCTCTACGTGGCCCGGCGGATGGGGCTCGACCGGAGCAACGTGCTCGTTTCCACCGACTCGCCAGAGATAGCCGCCGTTGCCGCCGAAGCCGGGGCACCAACGCCTTATCTGCGTCCCGCCGAACTGGCTACAGACAGGGCCGGCTCGCGCGAGGTGATGCTCCACGCCGCCGACTGGGCACGCAGTCAGGGCATTGACTTCGACTGCATCCTGCTGCTCCAGCCCACGTCGCCCTTCCGCACCGCCGCCGACGTGGAAGGTGTGCTCGCGCTCTACGAGACGCGCAAGCCCGATATGGCCGTTTCGGTAAAGGCCGCTTCGGCCAATCCTTACTATAACTGCTTCGAGACCGGCGCCGACGGCTCGCTCCATGTATCGAAGGGCGACGGACACCTCACGCGTCGCCAGGACGCCCCTCAGGCATGGGAATTCAATGGCGCCGTCTATGCCATAAATCCTGAATCGCTCCGCGCCATGCCAATGGGCGATTTTCCCGTCAGACTCCCCTACGAGATGCCGGCCGAGCGCTCGGTCGACCTCGATACACCGCTCGACTGGACCATTGCCGAGGCGCTGCTGGCGGCAGGGATTGTCTCGCTCCCTCCGGACGTGAAATAAAAGAACCAAAAGATGAAAACGAACGAATACATCATACGCTCCGGCGCCTCGGTGCTCGACGCCCTCCGGCAGCTCAACGGGCTGCCAGGCAGGCTGATGACGCTCTTGGTAGTCGACGCCGAAGGTTGTCTGACCGGTACCGTTACCGACGGCGACATCCGCCGCGGCCTGCTCCGCGGAGTGGCCGTTTCAGACCGGGTAGGCGACGTCGCCCACCGCGACTGCACGGTACTCTCCGCCGATGCCTCCGCTGAGGTGCGTATGTCGGTAATGCGCCGTGCCCGCGCGCTCGGCCTGCGCCTCCTCCCGGTCGTCGATCCTTTCGGGAAACTCGCCGACGCCGTCGACCTTACCGCCACACGCACCATCCTCCCGCTTTCGGCCGTGCTGATGGCCGGAGGCCTGGGCGAACGTCTGCGTCCGTTGACGCTCACCACCCCCAAACCGCTGCTCGAGGTGGGCGGCCGCCCCATCATCGACTACAACATCGAGAATCTGGCCCGCTGTGGTATCTCCGATGTATATATTATGGTGCGCTACATGGCCGACCGCATGCGCGAGTACTTCTCCGCGCCGCACCACGGCATTTCCGCCCGCTGTATCGAGGAGGAATCTCCGATGGGCACCCTCGGCGCCTGTACGCTTGCTCTGCTCCCTGAGGAGGGGTGCACGCTGGTGATGAATTCCGACCTGCTCACCACCATCGACCTTGAGGAGATGTATCTCCGCCACGTCGAGACCCGCGCCGACGCAACGATAGCCGCCATTCCGTATACCTCGTCGGTGCCCTACGCCATACTCCGAACCGAGGGCGACCTCGTGACCGACATCGCTGAAAAACCGACCACAACCCATTTCGCTAACGCCGGTATCTATATCTTCTCCAACCGTCTGCTCCACACTCTCCCTGCCGGCCGACGCACCGACGCGCCCGACTTTCTCCTAAAGGCCATTGCCGACGGTCGGCGCGTGGGATATTACCCGATTTCAGGCACCTGGATCGACATCGGTTCACCTCAGGAATACGCTCATGCCAACGAACTGATGCGCCATCACCGTCAGCTAACAAATATGGCCTGACAGGCGTTTTAAAGCTAAAAACTACTCAACTATGGCAGATTCAAATTTTATCGACTACGTAAAGATACTTTGCCGCTCGGGTAAGGGAGGCGCCGGCTCGATGCATTTCCATCGCGCCAAATATGTGCCCAAAGGGGGGCCGGACGGCGGCGACGGCGGCCGCGGCGGCCACGTGATTCTGCGCGGCAACAAGAACATGTGGACGCTTCTCCCGCTTAAATACTCGCGCCACGTGTTTGCCACCAACGGCCAGAGCGGAGGCGCCGGACGCTCCTTCGGCAAGGACGGCGAAGACAAGATAATTGAAGTGCCCTGCGGCACGGTGGTGTTCGACGCAGAGACCGGCGAATACCTCTGTGAGGTGACCGACGACGGCCAGGAAATCAAGCTCCTGCGCGGCGGCCGCGGCGGCCTGGGCAACTGGAACTTCAAATCCGCTACCAACCGGACTCCCCGTTATGCCCAGCCCGGTGAGCCGGCCATCGAGAAGGCCGTGATTCTGGAGCTTAAGCTGCTTGCCGATGTGGGTTTGGTCGGTTTTCCCAATGCCGGCAAATCCACGCTGCTCTCGGCCGTGAGCGCAGCGCGCCCGAAAATCGCCGATTATCCGTTTACGACCATGGAGCCGCAACTGGGCATCGTGGACTATCGCGGCAACCGCTCGTTTGTAATGGCCGACATTCCCGGCATCATCGAAGGCGCGAGCGAGGGCCGCGGCCTCGGTCTGCGCTTCCTGCGCCATATCGAGCGCAACGCGGTGCTGCTCTTCATGGTGCCGGCCGACGCCGACGACATCAAGCAGCAGTATGAGATTCTGCTCGACGAGCTGCGCAAGTTCAACCCTCAGCTTATGGACAAGCAGCGCGTACTGGCTGTGTCGAAAAGCGACATGCTCGACGAGGAGCTGAAGGAAGAGATTCGCCCGACACTTCCCACCGACCTCCCCGTGGTGTTCATCTCGGCCGTTACCGGCGAGGGGATAACCGAACTCAAGGATGCACTCTGGAAAGCCATCACCGACGACGCCAACCGCATCGAGGAGATTCCCATCACCCACCGCCCGCTCGACGGACATCACCGTCTGCGCGAGGAGGACGAGTGGATTTTCGAGAACGAGCACGTCGACGGCGAGGACGAAGAGGTGTTCGACGAGGGATTCGACCCCGCCTGGGCGCCTGACGACGAAGACAATTCATGGGCCGGCGACCCCGACGATGAGGACTATGAATCGCCCGACGACCTCGCTTTCCGCTACGGCGACCCCAAGGACTGATTCTCAGACAGGTTTAAAGTGTTGAGACAGTGGTGAGCGAATCGCCTTTCGATACTACCAGCAGATAACGCAGACCCTCGACGCCCTTCATACGGGCTATCGCCGAGTCTGCTTCCGAAGCCATGCAGGCCGTCGCCCACGCGTCGGCCTGCGCTGTTGTCGGTGCCACGACGGTAGCGCTCACAACGTCGGTTCTCACCGGGCGCCCCGTCTGCGGGTCGATTGTGTGGCCGAAGCGGCCGTAGCGCGCCGACGTATGGAAGTTTCGGTAGTTGCCCGAGGTGGCGATTCCTGCCGGACCTTCGAGCGCTACGGTGCTGAGCCTCTGATGAACCGGCGCTTCCGATTCCACCGGAGCGTCAATCTGTATGCGCCACGGCTCCCCCTGCGGGTTGTGGCCACCCAGGGCTATCTCTCCACCAATCTCCACCATATGATTTTTCGAGCCGTTGCGGGCGAGCATCGCAGCAATGCGGTCGCAGCCGTAGCCTTTTGTCACGGCGCTGAAATTGAAGGTGGTGCCATCGGATTTGCGGCGTATGCGCCCGTCGGCTATGGCGCAGCTGTCGATGCCCACGGCCCTGAGAGTCTGCGCTATCTGCCCGTCGGTCACTGCGAAGGCCGCCGTATCGCTCTCGGCCAGAGCGCGGCTCCGCATGTCGGTGCCGAAGCCCCAGAGGTCGACCAGCGGAGCCACCGTCGGGTCGAAACGTCCGTGGCTCAGCCGGTTCACCTGTTGCGCTACGGCGAATACCGCCGCTATGTCGGCGTCGACACTGTCGGTCTCCCCGCGGTTGATGCGCGAAATCCGCGAATCGCGGGCGAACGGCGACAGCGACATCTCCACCTGCCGCAGCACGGCCTGAATCGAGTCGTCGAGCGCTTCGGGGGCATCGTATACAATGCGATAGGTCGTATGCCATACAGCCCCTTCGGCTACCTTCCATTGCGGCGCGTTGCCGCAGCCGCCGGTAAGCAGGGCCAGAGCTGCAAGCAGGATATATATCGGTCGTTTCATATGTCTGAAATGTTATATAGGTATGCAAAGTTAGCTGTTTCTCTGCCAAATGTCGTCGGAAATTGTTAAATTTGCAAGCCGTCGGCTCTCCGCGCTTGCGGAGCGTCGGTCAATTTATTGTGTACCACATATTCTTTATATACGAATGAGAAAATGGCGAGTGGAGGACAGTGTCGAGCTCTACAACATCAACGGTTGGGGGCGGCAGTATTTCTCCGTCAATGAAAAAGGTAACATCTGCGTGACTCCGCGTCCCGGCCTGGCCCCGGTTGATCTTCGCGAGGTGCTCGACGAGCTTCAGGTGAAGGATATCACACCTCCTGTGCTCCTTCGTTTCCCCGACATCCTCGACAACCGTGTGGAGAAAATCTCCAACTGTTTCCGCGCGGCAGCCGAGCAGTATGGCTACAATGGCAAGAGTTTCCTTGTCTATCCCATCAAGGTTAACCAGATTCGCCCGGTAGTAGAGGAGATAGTAAGCCACGGCAAGAAATTCAACATCGGCCTGGAAGCCGGCTCCAAGCCCGAGCTCCACGCCGTGCTCGCCACCAATATCAACGAAAACGCCCTTATAATCTGCAACGGATATAAGGACGAGAACTATGTGGAGCTTGCCCTGCTGGCCAGCAAGATGGGACGACGCATAATCCTTGTGGTCGAGAAGCTCAACGAGCTCAACATTATATACGATGTGGCCCGTCGCCTGAAAATCACACCCTCCATAGGTATCCGCATCAAGCTTGCCAACTCCGGTTCCGGCAAATGGGAGGAGAGCGGGGGCGACACCTCGAAATTCGGCCTCAACTCTTCCGAACTGCTTGAGGCTATCGATTTCCTGCAGCAGCGCGGCATCTCCGACTGGCTGAAGCTGATCCATTTCCATATCGGCAGCCAGATTACCAAGATACGCCGTATCAAGAACGCTCTGCGCGAGGCCATGCAGTTCTACGTGCAGCTAAGCAAACTCGGTTTTAATATCGACTACGTGGACATAGGTGGCGGCCTCGGAGTGGACTACGACGGTACGCGCTCCTCGGCCTCCGAGAGTTCGATGAACTACTCCATCCAGGAGTATGCCAACGACGCCATCTTCTCCATCGTCGACGTGTGTGAGAAAAACGGCCTTCCTCAGCCCGACATAATTACCGAGAGCGGTCGTTCGCTTTCGGCGCATCACTCCGTGCTCGTCACCGAAGTGCTCGAGACCACCTCGCTTCCGCGCTGGAAGGACAATGAGGAGCTTAAGGGCGACGAACATGAGCTCGTGAAGGAACTTTACGAAATCTGGGACAAGCTCGACCAGCAGCGAATGTTCGAGAGCTGGCACGATGCCATGCAGATTCGCGAGGAGGTGCTCGACATGTATTCGCTCGGCATCATCGATCTGCGCACACGCGCCCTCGCCGAAAAACTCTTTTGGGAGATTGCCCGCGAGGTCGGTACCCTCGCCTCGCAGATGAAGCATCCGCCCGAGGAGCTTCGCAAGGTCTCCAAGATGCTCCCCGACAAGTATTTCTGCAATTTCTCGCTCTTCCAGTCGCTCCCCGATGCGTGGGCAATCGATCAGGTGTTTCCCGTGGCGCCGATTTCGCGCCTCGACGAGAAACCCACCCGCATGGCCACCCTTCAGGACATGACCTGCGACTCCGACGGCAAAATCACCACCTTCATCTCGCCTCAGGGCACCTCGTCGGCGCTCCCCGTTCATCCGCTGCGGGCCGGCGAACCTTATTATATTGGCTTTTTCCTGGTCGGCGCATATCAGGAGATTCTCGGCGACATGCATAACCTCTTCGGCGACACCAACGCAGTTCATATCTCCTGCTACAAGGACCATTATGAAATTGACCAGGTGATCGACGGAGAGACCGTGGCCGAAGTGCTCGACTACGTCCAGTACAATCCGAAGAAACTCGTTCGCAACGTCGAGACGTGGGTCACCAAGGCCATGAAGGATGGCAGGATAACCCCCGAGGAGGGCCGCGAGTTTCTGAGCAACTACCGCTCGGGCCTCTACGGCTATACGTATCTGGAAAAAGACTGACCGGAAGATTTCTGATTCTCAAAAGCATACAGACTTGGCCGTGGAAACTCCCACCCGACATTTCATCAACCTGTCGTATCTCGGCGCGCGGTTCCACGGCTGGCAGATTCAGCCGGGCGATATAAGTGTGCAGCAGCGCATGGAGGAGGCTCTTTCCACCGTGCTCCGCACGCCTGTGGCCGTGGTTGGGGCCGGGCGCACAGATGCAGGCGTCAACGCCTCGATGATGATGGCCCATGCCGACCTTCCGCTACGCCTCGACGACGATACGCGCCTTGTGCGCGCCCTCAACTCGATTCTCGGACCGGACATAGCAATACGCTGGATTCATCCCGTACATCCCGACGCCCACGCGCGGTTCGACGCCGTGGAGCGCACATATCATTACTACGTTCACCGCGGGCGTACCCCCTTCGCCTCGGGACTCTCCTGGACGGCGCCGGTGCTCGATTTCGAGCGGATGAACCTCGCCGCCGCGCAGCTGCTCGAGGTGGAGGACTTTACCTCGTTCGCCAAGCTGCATACCGACACTAAGACCAACATATGCCACGTCGGCCGCGCCCTCTGGATGCCTGTGGCCAATATGTACGACCCCACGGTCGACCAGTGGGTGTTCGAAATTTCAGCCGACCGCTTCCTGCGTAATATGGTGCGCGCCGTGGTCGGTACGCTCGTCGACGTGGGCCGGGGAAAACTTTCGCCCGAGGGATTCGCCGACATCATCGCCGCGCGCGACCGATGCGCCGCAGGCACCTCAATGCCCCCCGGTCCGCTTTTCCTCCACGACGTCCGATACCCTTACCCCGTCTGAGCCGATTGCCTCACGAATCGTAGCGGATATGTTTTATAACATAAAAAGGTGCCTAAAAATCGCCCCTACACAGCGTTGTGAGGCCAATTATGGAAAAAATTCGGTAATATGTGCCAATTATTTGAAATGTTTTAGTAACTTTGCGCCGTGAATTGTGGGAAAGCACCTTTTTTATGTGTCTGCAATCCACTCCCTAACACGAATATTCATAACAATAAAACTTATTATCATGTCTGACATCGCATCTCGTGTAAAAGCAATCATCGTTGACAAACTGGGCGTAGATGAGGCTCAAGTAACTCCCGCCGCCGCATTCACCACCGACCTTGGTGCTGACAGCCTCGACACCGTTGAGCTCATCATGGAGTTCGAAAAGGAATTCGGCATCACAATTCCCGACGACAAGGCTGAAGGAATCGCTACTGTTGGCGACGCTATCGCTTACATCGAAGAAGCTTCGAAATAATCGGATTCCGCACATCGAAACCGATCACCCCGAATAGGCCCCGGTGCATTGCTTCCGGGGCTATTTTCGGAAAATAAGGGTGCGCTTCCACAGGCTGCGTCGCCCTCCCTTTCCCCAACCGCAGAGCAATCTGCACAGCCGCTATTTTTTGGTTAATATGGAACTTAAAAGAGTAGTAATCACAGGCCTCGGCGCCATCACTCCGCTCGGCAACGATGTGGAGACCACCTGGAAAAACGCCATCAATGGCGTAAGTGGTGCCGGCCCTATCACCCATTTCGACGCATCGCTGTTCAAAACCCAGTTCGCCTGCGAGGTCAAGGGTTTCGACGGCAACGAGCATTTCGACCGCAAAAAGCTGCGTCAGCTCGACCTTTATGCCCAATATGCCATGGTGGCTGCGCGTCAGGCCATCGCTGATTCCGGTCTTGAGAAAGAAGAGGACCTCAACCGCAACCGCGTCGGTGTAATCGTCGCCGCAGGTATCGGCGGTCTTCACACTTTCGAAGAAGAGGCCGGCTATTATGCCATCAACGCCGCCAACGGCCCCAAATACAACCCCTTCTTCATCCCCAAGATGATTGCCGACATCGCTTCGGGACACATCTCGATGGACTATGGTTATCATGGCCCCAACTATGGTGTGGTTTCCGCCTGCGCTTCGTCGAACAACGCCATCATCGACGCGTTCAACCTTATCCGTCTGGGTAAAGCCGACGCTATGGTGACCGGCGGCGCCGAGGCAGCCATCTTCCCTGCAGGAGTAGGCGGCTTCAATTCCATGCACGCCCTTTCCACCCGCAACGACTCGCCTGCGACGGCTTCCCGCCCCTTCAGCAAGAGCCGCGACGGCTTCGTGATGGGAGAAGGCTCCGTTGTTCTCATTCTTGAGGAACTCGAGCACGCTCTCGCCCGCGGTGCGAAAATCTACGCTGAGGTTGCCGGCGGCGGCATGAGCGCCGACGCTTACCACCTCACCGCCACCCATCCCGAAGGTCTGGGCGCCATCCTTTCGATGCAGAACGCCCTCGAAGATGCCGGAATGAAGCCCGAGGATATCGACTACATCAACGTACATGGCACATCGACTCCCGTAGGCGACATCTCCGAAATCAAGGCTATCGTGGAAGTGTTCGGCGATGCAGCCCATAAGCTGAACATCAGCTCGACCAAATCGATGACGGGCCATCTGCTCGGTGCCACCGGCGCCCTCGAGGCAATGTTCTGCACCATGGCGCTCGTCGACGATATCGTTCCCCCCACCATCAACCACGAGGAGGGCGACGAGGACGAGGAAATCGACTATACCCTCAACTTCACCTTCAACAAAGCCGAGAAACGCCCCGTGCGTGCCGCTCTGAGCAACTCCTTCGGCTTCGGCGGCCACAACGCCACCGTGATTCTCAAGAAGTACGAAAAATAATCAAACCGGCATGGCTATTCGGCGGATTTCCGCCTGCCCGCTCCGACCGGAATGATAACAAATAAGGCGATGCCTCGCAGGAGGCATCGCCTTATTTGTTGTTTGCGACTTAATAAAGTGGAGAGGTGTTTAAAAATGATTCTACCAATAATCAACAATTCTGGAGGGTGTTGCAGAACCGACAATTTCCGCTATATTGTAGGGACGCACGGTTCGTGCGTCCGTGCAACTGGTTGAAAATCCAATTTGTATACTCGGACGCACAGACCGTGCGTCCCTACATTTCGGTGGATCTGCGCCCAGCTCCTACATTTCGGTGATTCTGCGTGCTACACCTTACATTTGGGTGTGTATCCCCCCTCCCTACATTGTTAGGGCAATCAATTGGAAATCGGCTGTCTGGTCGCGGATTATTTGGGGCGGCAGAGGGTAAAGATGAACTCGAGACCGCCTCCGCGACGGTTGCGTACGCTTACGCTTCCGCCCATGTTGTTGATGCTGCTCTTCACGATAGGCAGTCCGAGGCCCGTTCCGCCGGCTTTGCGCGAGCGCCCCGTATCCACGCGGTAGAAACGGTCGAACAGATGGGGGATGTGTTCTTTCCCCACGCCCACGCCGTTGTCGTAGAAGGAGAAAGTGTAGTAGCCCTCGGTTTTGCCCAGCAGTGAGATCCCTATTTCAGTGCCCTGTGAGTAGGCTATTGAGTTCTTTGCAAGATTCTGCAGCACAGATGTAAGCAGACCCTCGTTGCCGAGCACCATGATGTCGGGTGGCAGGTCGAATTTAAGGTGGAATCCGTTGAGTATTCCGGATTGCTCCATCTCGTCGGCTATGGAGTAGACGAGGAGGCTGAAATCCACCTCCTTGATAGGAATTTTGCCTCCGGATTCCTCAAGACGCGTCATTGTGGAAAGGTCGTTGAGCATGGCTACGAGCCGCTCCACGTTGGCCTGGGTTTTTTCCAGAAAGCGTTTGCGGTCGGCTGCGGGCATATCGTCTTCCGTGAGCATCATCTCCACGTAGGCGCGTATGATTCCGATGGGAGTCTTGAGCTCGTGGGAGATGTTGTCGGTAAGCACGCGCTTCATTTTGTTCTTTTCCTCCGTCACCTTGAGGGCGATTTCGTGCTCGTGCTCGCGGCGCATGTTTGCTTGCATGCGTGAATTGTAGATGGCCACGATCTGACGCGAAATTTCTCCTATTTCATCGGAGGGGAAATCCCCCATGGGAATGAAATCGCGGTCGGAGGCAGCACGCTTTGCAAAATCGTGAAGCAGGCTGACGTTCTTGGCCTGATGGGAGGTGGTGATGAAGGCAAGCACGGAACCCAGCAGTCCGATGCCGATGAGAATCACCCAGAACATCGGCCCGATGGTAAGTTCCTCGGTGATGGCGCGCGATGGTGGCACGTAGGTGCGGATGTTTATGCGTCCGTCGGGCGACAGTCGGCTTGAGAAGAAAAACATTTTCCGCCCGTTGTCGCCCACCGATGTGTTGAGCACGCGGATTACCCGCGAGCTGTCGCCCAACACCACGCGGTCGTCTTCAGAAATGTCTGACGGAATCCCCTCGCGGAGGTCGCCGGTGGAGTAAAGAAGCTGCTGGGTGCGGGTGTCGAATATCTGGATACTCATGTCGTTGAGATAAGTATCGGCCAGATAGCGGTGGATGAAGTTCAGGGCCGACTGGACGTCGCCGTTGGCCTCATGGACGTCGACCACATAACCGTTGGCCAGGTCGATGCGTTCAATGATGCTCTCGGCGCGCAGCTTCTTTTCCTGATGGTATACGAACCACGCAAACGAAAGAATTACGGCCCATATGCAGAGCACGGCGGTTATGAAAAGCCGGAACTGATAGCGGAATTTATGTTTCTGAGCCATGACGCATCAATTTGTTTATCTCAGTCGACGTCGGAGCGGAAGCCGTAGCCGAAGCCTGTGCGGGTCACGATGTTGGCTCCGTAAGGTTTGATTTTCTGGCGCAGGCGCGCGAGGTTGGTGTCGACGGTGCGTGTGGTCACCTCGACGTTGTCCCATACCTGGCTCATTATCTCCTCGCGCGAATGGATGCGTTCGCGGTTCACCAGGAAAAACAGCAGCAGGTCGAATTCCTTGCGCGTCAGCGGAATTTCCTGGCCATTGATGTAGCAGGTCTTCTCGTTGCGGTTCAGACGCATGGTCTTGAATGTTATGTCGGGCTCGTACTGGGCTTTCGGCATGTTGTAGGCCACGTGGTCCGAAGCCTGCGTACGCCGCAATACGGCTCGTACGCGGGCTATGACCTCGCCGATTACGAAAGGCTTGGTGATATAGTCGTCGGCGCCGATGTTCAGGCCCATCACGGTCTCGTCCTCGCCGTTGAGGGCTGAGCAGAATATGATGGGAATTTTTTCAGTGGCAGGGTTGCTGCGGACGCGTTTAGCGAAGTCGAAGCCGCTGATACGCTCCATCATGATGTCGACTATTATAAGCTGGTAGAGCGACAGATCGTAGCCGAGGGCGGTTTCCGCACTGTCGGCGGTATCCACATCGTAGGCCTCGCGTTCAAGCGAGCGTTTAAGCACTTCGCAGTAGGACTCTTCGTCGTCTATTACAAGAATTCTTATTCTCATTTATTTGTGGGGTTGGTTTCGTATGTCTGAGCCTCCGTAGCGTTCGCCTCGGCTTTGAGGAGGGGGCCGCTGTCGGCGGGAATTTCGCTTTTGTCGGCCCGGACGTAGCAGTCTCGGGGCTGTGTTTCGGGGGAGGCACTTTATTGTGTGATAAAATTACTACAAATTTTATGGATAGTGGTTGTTACGAGTGTTAAACAACGTTAAAGTCGGGTATTGTCCGAACAAACCGGCGTGCCCCGTGTTTAGAAGGTATAATTACTATATTTGCACTGTGTTTTTTCATGGTATTAGATTTAAGGTTAAAGATAAAAACAAGCAAGGCTGTCGGGATGACAGCCTTGCTTGTTTTTATGTGTTTCCATGGCGCTTGGTTTGCAATTAGCGGAATAATGCTTATTTTTGCAATCTGATGAAGTCTCCGGAGGTGTCGCAAATACATCCGCAGATAATGTAGGGACGTGCCTATGGCATGTATGTGGAGTTGGCTGACAACTGATACATCGCAAAGCGCTATCCCAACATTGTGGAGGATTGCTGTTCTGCGATGGCCTTTGGCTTTACCACAATTACTTTAGCGATATGATAAAAGTTGGAATACTCGGCGGTGAAAGCTCCACAGCCGGCGAGCTTATAAGAATATTGATTAACCATCCCGACGTGGAAATCCTTACGGTGGCCTCTGAATCCGAGGCCGGGAACCGCGTGGATGCGGTTCATCGCGGCCTTGTGGGCGATACCGACCTTGAGATTTCATCGCGTCTGGACCTCGACGGCCACAATATGGTGTTTCTCTGCGGAGAGCCGTGGATGGCGCGCAAATGGATGGCCGACAACGACGCGGCATGTACGGCAGCCGAGGTGCGGGTTGTCGACCTCACGGGAGCGTTCCGTTCGGGCGGCATGGCCATGGTCTACGGATTTCCGGAATTCAACCGCAAGGTGATGGTGCGCGGTGCCACGAGGGCTTCTATCCCGTCGGCCGCTGCGACGGCGGTGGAACTCGCGTTGTTTCCGCTTGCGAAAAATTCCCTGCTGGGGCAGATGCCGGTCGATGTGGCCCTTACAATGGCCGCCGTTGAAACCCCGGTGCGAGTGGCGTCGCCCTACGGGAGTGAGCTCGGTGCCAATGCAGGCTATGTGGCCTCCACCCGCCTCGATCCGGTAGCGCCGCAGGAGTTCCGTCCCGATACTGAGGCTGCCTCGGTCGAGACAGCCGCATGCCTGCGGCAGATTCAGCAGGGATTCGACGCGCCTGTAAGCATATCGCTGAGCCGCGATGCCTCTATGTCGCGTGGAATGCGTGCGGTTGTCGACGTGCCATGTTCCCTTGGCCTTCCAGAGCTGAAGCGTCTGTTCGCCGAGGCCTACGACGACCATAATTTCACCTATCCCGTTGATGTCCGTCCGGTAATAGCCGATGTGGCCAATACCAACAAATGTCTGATTTATCTCGAATATCCCTCGACCGACGATCCGACTTCGGCCATGAGCGCATCTCCGCGTCTGCGGGTCACGGCTGTGGCCGACAATCTTCTCAAGGGAGCCGCCGGCACGGCCGTGCACTGCATGAATCTCCTTTTCGGACTGTCGGAGCGCACGGGCCTCGCCCTCAAATGTTCTGCCGTCTGAATCCCTGAGTTTTCCGATACACAGGGTATCGGTCCTCAATGTGCAACTTTCTGTGCTGTTATGCATATTAATTGGGAAAAAATGTCTAACTTTGCAAGGATTTGCGGCATACCCTCAGATTCGAATGCCGTCGCACACTTAGTTTTCTTTGCATGGATTGGATTATAGATGGAATATCGGTCTTTGTGGTGAGTCTGCTCCTCACGGGCATCATTATTCCTCAGATTTTGCTCATTGCATTCAGAAAAAAGCTTTTCGATGTGCCCGACGAACGGAAGATTCACAAAGGAGCCGTTCCGCGTCTGGGCGGCATAGCGTTCATGCCTGCCATAATTTTCTCGCTTTGTTTTGTAGGGGGCATGAAGCGGCTTTTCAACCCTGGAGTGGAGTCGCTGTTCAGCAGCGTTTTTTCAACCCAGGCTGATTTTCTCGTGCTCTGTTTCGGACTCTGCGCGCTTATGATGATGTATCTGATCGGAATGGCCGACGACCTCATCGGAGTGAAGTACCGCGCCAAATTTATCGGCCAGATTATCGCCGCCGTTTTTCTCGCGGCTGCCGGCATCAGGCTGGTGTCGCTCCACGGGATGCTCGGATTTGAAGAAATCAATGTGGTTGTATCCTATCTGATGTCGATAGTCCTGGTGGTCTACATCATCAATGCCTTGAACCTTATCGACGGCATCGACGGGCTTGCCTCGGGCCTGGGCGGAATAGCCATGGTATTCTATGCGATTGCTTTCTATATGCTGGGGTGCCCGCAGCTCAGTCTGCTGGCGCTTGCCGGGCTGGGCACGCTCGTGCCGTTTTTCTACTACAATGTGTTCGGCAATCCCCTTAAGCAGAAAAAAATCTTCATGGGCGATACCGGGGCGCTTACTATCGGACTGCTGCTCGCCTTCATGTCGATGGCTATGACCCGTGTACCGTTCGATTCGGTCTACTCCACCAATATAATGGTACTTGCTTTCTCGCCGATTGCCATTCCATGTCTCGACGTACTCCGAGTGTTCGCCCACCGCATTCTGCGCGGCCACAGCCCTTTCCTTCCCGACCGTGTCCATATCCACCATAAGCTCCTTGCCCTTGGCATTCCCCAGCGGCCGGCCATGATTACGATTCTGCTGCTGGCGTCGCTGCTTATCCTGGTCAACATAATGCTTTCGCATATAATGGGCGTCTTCATGGTGCTCGTTTGCGACCTCGTGCTCTGGGTGACGTTCAACTGGGCGCTTACCAGAGCCATCCGGCGTCGCCAGACGCGTCTGGGCATCTCGGGAGGCTACGACTGAATCCATCTGCCGGCGCCCGTGCTGCCTCATACCCGAAAATGATTCAATAAAAAATATAACACATATACCACACACACTCAACGTTATGCTTCGTAACATGATAGCCAAAACGCTTCGCGCGGGCCTCATCGCCTCGCTGGCCCTTGTAGCTTTCTCATGCCACACGCCCAAAGACGTGACATATTTCAACGACATCCAGACCGGCGAGTCGCGCGACGTTCCCGTAACCAATGATATTACCGTACGTCCCGACGACCGCGTCTCGATTGTAGTCGTATCGAAGGACCCCGCTCTGGCATCTCTCTTCAATCTTCCCATGGTGGCTCAGCGTGTCGGACAGCCAGGTGTGACTTCCTCCTCCGGCTCGTCGAGCAACGAGGTAGCCTCGTATGTGGTCGATGCCTATGGCGACATCCAGTTCCCCGTGCTCGGCACTCTCCATATCGGGGGAATGCGCCGCGCTGAAGTGGCCGAATATATCCAGAAAGAGCTTATCAGCCGAAATCTCGTCAAGGACCCCGTAGTGGTTGTGGACTTCCTTAACCACGGAGTATCCGTGCTCGGCGAGGTCAACAAGCCCGGCCGCGTAAACTTCGACCGCGACCGCTTCACGTTGCTCGACGCCCTGGCCGGCGCCGGCGACCTTACAATTCAGGGCAAGCGCACCGACGTGCTCGTGCTCCGTCAGGAAAACGGCAAGCAAATGGCCCACCGCGTGGACCTCACCGACTCGCGCTCGGTGATGGAGTCGCCCGTATTCTATCTCCAGCAGGACGACGTCATAGTGGTTTCGCCCAACGACGTGCGTAAGCGTCAGACCACCGCCAACGGATCTACACCGCTCACTCCCGGCTTCTGGATTTCCATCGCATCGCTGCTCACCACCGTGGCCGTGCTTATCTGGAAATAAAACGTAAATACAAACATACAACTACCAAACAACCGTGCAAGACAACGCTAACGCATCTTCGCAAAACGCGCAGGCCGTGCAGACCCTCACCGCAAAGGATCTGCTCTATATGTGTGTGTCGCGGTGGTACTGGTTCGTAATCTCGCTCGCACTCTGCTGCGGATTCGCCGTTTACCATCTGCTGAAGACACCTCCGGTCTACGAGCGTACCGCTAAAATCCTTATCAAGAACGACCGCATCAGCGGCACCTCCGGCGGCGACGTCGGCTCGTCGTTCACCGGCATGGGATTCCTCCAGAGCAACACCAACGTGCTCAATGAGATTGTTGCCATCACATCGCCCACGGTGATGTACGAGGTAGTCAAGCGCCTCGGTCTCGACGTGAACTACTCCACTCCCGGAATGTTCCACGACCGCACTCTCTATGGCTCCAATCTTCCGGTTTCATTCGCATTCCCCGAACTCGGCGAGCGCGAGAGCGTGGCTTTCACCGCCACTCTCAGTCCCGACGGCTCGTTGCAGCTCACCGACTTCACCATGGGTACTTCTGAATTCCCCGGCAAACAGGTGAAGACAACCTATGCGCAGGTGGATACTATCTCGTCGCCCATCGGCAAGATAGCCGTGCTCCCCAATCCGCGCTATACCAGCGGCCGTGTGGAGAGCCCCCTGGAGATAAAGGTAAAACGCACACCGCTGCATTCGGCCGCCCTGGCCTATGCGGGCTCGATAAAGGCTGAGACAGAAACCGACTACAGCTCGGTAATCTCGCTATCGCACAACGACGTAAGCACTGAGCGCGCCGAGGATCTCCTCCAGACGCTTATCGACGTATACAATGAAAACTGGATCCGCGACAAGAACCAGATTGCCGTTTCCACCTCCGAATTCATCAAGGACCGTCTGGCCGTAATCGAGAGCGAGCTCGGCAACGTGGATTCCGACATTTCCTCGTATAAGTCGGCCCACATGGTGCCCGACATCGAACAGGCCTCGCAGCTCTATTTCAACCGCGCCGCTCAGGCATCCGATGAGGTGGCCGGCCTCAACAACCGCCTCTCGATGGCCAACTATATTCGCTCCTACCTTACCAACTCGGCCAACTCCTTCAACGTTCTTCCCGCTAACGCCGGCCTTGAGAACTTCAATATCGAGAGCCAGATTCAGGACTACAACAAGCACCTGCTGGAGCGCAATAACCTTGTGGAGAACTCCTCGACCTCAAACCCGCTCGTGGTCGACCTCGACAATCAGCTTGCCGGCATGCGTCAGGCTATCCTTCAGTCGATCGACAACTATGTGGTGACACTTAAATCGCAGGTTCGCACCGCCGAGAGTTCGCGTGCCACGGCTTCAGTCCACCTGCAGGCCAACCCGACACAGGCGCGTTACCTCCTGAGCGTGGAGCGTCAGCAGAAGGTAAAGGAAAGTCTTTACCTCTATCTGCTCCAGAAGCGTGAGGAAAACGAACTCTCCCAGGCGTTCACCGCCTACAATACCCGCGTTATCACGCCTCCTATGGGGTCGAGCGCTCCCGTGGCTCCCAACCGCCGCAACGTGATGCTCGTGGCAATCCTGATGGGGCTGCTCATTCCCGTGGGCCTTATCTATATAACTGAGAACTTCAACACCCGGGTGCGCGGCCGTAAGGATCTCGACATACTCTCCGTTCCCTTCATGGGCGAGATACCTCTGGGCTACAAGAAGCGCCGTGGCCTCGACCGGCTGCGCAAGGCGAAGGCCGACCAGACCGACCGCCGCGTGGTGATGGTCAAGAAGGGTGTGGGCAACATAATCAACGAGGCTTTCCGCGTAATCCGCACCAACCTCGAGCTGATGACCGATGCGGAAGCCGTAGGCGCACGCACCATTATGGTCACTTCGGCCAACCCGGGTTCCGGCAAGACTTTCATCACCATGAACCTTGCTACTGTGCTTGCCATCAAGGACAAGCGGGTGTGCGTGGTAGACCTCGACCTCCGCAAGGCCTCGCTGAGCGGCTATGCCGGGAGCCCTGCCAAGGGCCTGAGCGCCCTGCTTTCGGGCCACGCCACGCTCGAAGAAATTATGGTGCACAACGTGAACGGCACCGAAGGGCTCGACCTCGTACCTGTAGGTGCACTCCCTCCCAACCCCTCGGAGATGCTCTATTCGACGCGCCTCAAGACCATGCTCGAGAAGCTCAAGAGCGAGTATGATTACGTGATTCTCGACTGCCCGCCTGTGGAAGTCGTGGCCGACGCGAAGATTATCGCCCGCTACGCCGATATGACGATTTTCATTATCCGTGCAGGTCTGCTGGAGCGCGCCATGCTTCCTGAAATCGAGCAGATGTACGATCAGGGCATCTACCACAACATGGCCGTTATCCTCAACGGCACCGAGTCGGGCAACCGCGCAGGTCTCTACTCGCGCTACGGTTATGGCTATGGTTACGGCTATGGCTACGGCTACGGCTCGAAGAAGAAATCCTGAATTCCACAATAACAGATATACATAAACGCCGCCCCTGCGATTCCGTATCGCAGGGGCGGCAGCTTTTTATCCAACTCCAGGCTTTTGGAGGCCTTAAGGACCTTTTACACTTAAATACCTTAAATACTTTAGAGACCTTAAGGACTTTAAAGACTTTAGAGACTTTAAAGATTTTAGAGACCCTAAAGACTTTAAAGACTTTAAGGACCCTAAGGACTTTAAGGACCTTCAGGACCCTCACGACCCTCACGACCCTAAAGACTTTAAGGGCCTTAAAGACACTATAGAATTTAAGGCCGGGGCTTAGTTATGGGGGATTTGAGAGCGATGTGGAGGAGGCCGCCCTGGCGGAGGGCATCATGCGTGATGATGGCGTGCATGGGGTCGAGGGGCTGACCGTTGAAGGTGGCCGAGTCAATCAGATAGTTGTCGGCCGAGCAGTTATCGGTAATGATTTCCAGCGGTTTGCCCGGATAGTAGGGCTTGGGAAGCTGGATTACCACACGGTCGAAAATGGGCGACGTAACGTCGTAGTCGGGGTTGACGCCGGCGGTGCCGGTTACGCTGAAAAGGCCTATCGACATCAGAGCGCTGGTGGCTCCCATCTGGCCCTGGTCCTCGTCGTGGCATCCGTAGCCGCGGTCGGGGATGTTGTAGCCGTAGGTCTGCGCCTGCACGCGGCGCACCCATTTCTGGGTCAGATCGCCGCGGCCTATGCGGTTGAAAACGTGGGCGTTCGAGAGGCCCGGCTGGTTGGCGTAGCTTATGTATCCGGTATTGTAGTCGGAAGTGAAGTCGGTTTTCGCTCCCTCTTCAAATGCGTGGTTGAGGCGTGCGGCGAGCGAGTCGGCGCCACCCATCAGGGAGGCAAGGCGGTCGAGGTCGTGCGAAACCGACCAGGTGGCCTGCCATGCGTTGGCCTCGACCCATCCCCAGCCGTCGAGCGGATTACGGTGGAGCCACGAGCCATCGGCGCGACGGGGCATAATCAGGCCGATTTCAGGGTCGTAGAGGGTTGCCCAGCCCGACGCGCGGCGGTTGAAGCGGCGGTAGTCGGCTTTCTTGCCCATCTTGAGGGCCATCTGGCCCACGGTCCAGTCCTGGAAGGCGGCTTCGAGCGTTACGCCGGCGTTGTCGGCGAAATAGCCGTTGCGCTCGTAGAAATCAATCTCCTCCTTGCTGCCGAGCATGCCGTGGCCGGTATGGTTGCGCACAATGTGGCGGTAGGCCTTGGCAGGGTCGCATTTAGTAGTGAGCATCCCCTTCTGGAAGGCGCAGGCTATGAGGCTCGTGGCGGGGCAGGCGGTCATTATATATGAGTAGCCCCCGAGGTTGGGGCCACGCGGAATAAGGCCGCCGTTTTCGGCGTACTGCACCAGGCAGGCAGCAAAGTCGTCGAGTACTTCGGGCCATGCAAGACCCCAGAGGGTGTTGAGATTCCATTGCGAGAGCCAGAAGGAGTCGGAATTGTACATATTGAAGCGAGCGGTTCCGTCGGCTTTCATAGGCAGACGGCGGGCGTGGAAGCGCACGTCGCGTGTGAAAGCGCCGTCGCGTCGGCCGTCGGTGTAGTCGGGATAGTCGCCGTTGGCGTCGTTGATCTTATGGCGTCCGAGAAGTACGTGCCAGAGGTCGGTATAGAATTTCTCCTGCTGGGCGTCGGTGCCACCCTCCACATGGATGCGCCCGAGCTGTTCGTGCCATGTGGCCGTGGCGGCGGCGTGTGTGGCGTCGAAATCCCATTGGGGGAGTTCGCGGGCGATGTTTTCCTGTGCGTTGGCCTCGCTGACGTAGCTTATGGCCACCTTGGCGTGCAGGCGGTCGCCGGGCTTTATGTGGCCGAAATTGGCGCGAACGCCCGCCGTGGGGGCAGTCCAGTAGGAGAAATATTCGGAGGGGAAGAATTTGGTGGCGGTGGCGTTGTCGGCAAATGTGTCGACATCAGGGGTAACGCCCTTGGCATTCCAGCCGTCAAGGCTCTCGATGGGGCGGTCGAAATCCATGGCGAAATATACGCGCACGCTGTCGGGACCGCCCCAGAGGCGTCCTACGGTGGTTACTTCGCCGGCAATCGACGAAGGGCCGGTGCGGCGCACGCGCGGATTGATCATTGTGGTGGTTCCCACGAAGCCGCCGAGGCTCAGGAGCATCGATGTGGTGCGCGAGGAGTCGGCGGGTGTGATGCGGTACATCGAGACGCGGTCGGTGCAGGTGTTTTCCACCCACATGCGGTAGTCGTCGAGGAATACGCGGTGGTAGCCCGGGCGAACGATTTCGCTCTCGTGGCGGAACTGCGATTTCCGCCCCTGCTCGCCCAGAGTGGGGTCGACATCGCCGTAGGCCGGCATGAGCACCACGGCGCCGATCATCCAGTCGTGAAGCTGCGGGAATCCGAGGATTTCGGTGGAGTTGTAGTTGTAGCCGCCGCCCCCCTGATTCTTGTTGCGTGTGAGCGGGGCGGCGCTGATCATACCGAATGGCATGGAACCGGTGGCGAAGAAGAAATAGCGGCCGCGGGCGGTCTCGATGTAGGGATTTACCTTCTCGACGTAGTCGTCGGTACCTCCGGTGGAGGTGAACACCTCGATTTCGGAGAGGCCGACGCCGGTATGCTGGGCGTCGGAGGCCACGACTTTCATCCATTCGACCGTGCGCGGGGAGAAACGCACCTCGCGCGGTGAGCCGTCGTTGGCGATGGAATTGACGTATTCCACCGATCCGTCGCTCATGTGCAGCTCAACGGCGGCGATGTGGTGGGCTTCGGAAGGGGTGTCGTAGATTACTACACGGTCGATGGTGCGCGGCTCGTCCCAGCTGAGGGTTAAGTCGGGGTAGTGGAGTTCGCCCCAGGATGTCATGCTGGAGGTCGAACGCCATTCACCCAGTCCGTCGATACCGATGATGCCGTCGGCAACGGCCGATGCCGGGTGGGCCGGCTGTTCCGACGAGGCTGTGATACGGGCCAGTGGAGCCACATTTTTTGTGGTAGCGCTGGCTGTCATGGCAAGGGCGGCGAAGGTGAGGTTCAGGAAATATTTCGGTGGTTTCATGGTTGGTTTATTGGTGTATGCAAAAATACCAACTCGGGGTCAGTAAAAATAGCAGGTTTGAAGCAAAGAATGGCAACCGGAGGGCTTTTGCGGGAGGATAGACAGCACAGGGCAAAAGAAAAGGCGATGCGCCCGGGGTGGGGCGCATCGCCGTATGGTTGGAAGTTAGATAGGGTATTACTGGCGGCCGGCGACGGCAACGTCGCGGTTGATTTTCAGCACGAGGCCCTGGAGAACCTTGCCCGGGCCGAGTTCGGTGAATTCGGTGGCGCCGTCGGCAATCATGTTCTGGACGCCCTGAGTCCAGCGGACGGGAGCGGTGAGCTGTGCCACGAGGTTGGCCTTGATTTCGGCGGGGTCGGTGTGGGGCTTGGCGTCGACGTTCTGGTAGACGGGGCAGACGGGGGTGTGGAACTCTGTTGCCTCGATGGCTTCGGCGAGTTCGGCGCGTGCGGGTTCCATGAGCGGCGAGTGGAATGCTCCGCCCACTTTGAGCGGAAGGGCGCGTTTGGCACCGGCGGCCTTGGCGGCTTCGCAGGCAGCGTTGATAGCGTCGATTTCGCCGGATATTACTACCTGCCCGGGGCAGTTGTAGTTGGCGGCTACTACCACGCCGGGGATGGAGGCGCAGATTTCTTCGACTTTCTCGTCGGGGAGGGCGATGATTGCGGCCATGGTGGAGGGCTTGATTTCGCAGGCCTTCTGCATGGCACGTGCACGTGCGGCGACGAGCTTGAGGCCGTCCTCGAAGGAGAGGGCGCCGGCGGCAGTGAGAGCGGAGAGCTCTCCGAGCGAGTGGCCGGCAACCATGTCGGGTGCGAATTCGTTGCCGAGGGTCTTGGCGAGAATCACTGAGTGGAGGAATACGGCAGGCTGGGTTACCTTGGTCTGCTTGAGGTCGTCCTCAGAGCCTTCAAACATAAGGTCGGTGATTCGGAAACCGAGAATTTCGTTGGCTTTCTCAAAAAGTTCGCGGGCTTCGGCGTTGTTGTCGTAGAGGTCTTTGCCCATACCTACAAACTGAGCCCCCTGGCCGGGGAAAACGAATGCTTTCATTATTTATAATGTGTAGTTAGTGATTAACAATACTTAGAAAAATGGTTCGGGTTGATTTTCAGGGTGCAAAGTTACGAAATTTTCCGGTGTTAACACGATTTTTGATTTGGCGAAAAATCTTTAAAAGATACGCGGAAGAATGCTGATGCATAATCGGTTGAAAATTAGGGTTGAAGCTAATGTGTCGACAACGAAAATGGCAAAAAATGTGTTTTACAGCAGTTTTTTGTTTGATTTTTTTGTGAAAACTTTTGGAGGAATGAAAATAAGTGGTAACTTTGCAATGTTTTTGAAGCACAAACTATTGTTTTATTATTTTAATTTTTAACGAAATGAAAAAGTTATTCTTGTCTTTCGCTGTTCTCGCAGGTCTTTCGATGATCTCCTGCGGTAACAAGGCAGAAAACGCAGAAGCTGCTGAAGAAGTTGACTCTGTAGAAGTTGTTGAAGAAGTTGCAGTTGACACTGTAGCTGTCGGCGACACCGTTGCTACCGACACTGTAGTTGCAGTTGAAGCTACCGCTGAATAATACTGCCTCCAACAGCACAAAGATTTTAACAGCACAATAAAACCGGTTTCCGGGCTACGGCCATGGGAACCGATTTTTTTTGCCGATTTTTGCGGCAGCATGGTGGTGTGTCAAAATTCAAAAAAAATTGACACACCGCCCTATTTTTTATCCGGATGGTGAGGGCGCTGTCAGAATGGTCCAGATGGTAGGAGCTTGAGGGTGAGGGTGAAGGGAGTTGACTAAGGTCAATGACCTAACTCGAACCCCTCAGGCGACGACCCAGATGGGCTATTATGACACGCCCTCAGATTTATAAAAGCAGTAAGGGCTTTTGATTGAGGTTATTGGCGGGGGAAGGAGATGCGGAAGGTGGCGCCGGAAGCATCGGGAAGCGGTTCGAGCGAGAATCGGCAGCCGTGGCTGCTCAGAATTTCGGCAACGAACATAAGTCCGAGGCCCTGGCCGCCGGTTTTTGAAGTGTAGAAGGATGAGAAGAGGCGTCCGTGTGCCTCCGGAGATATTCCCGACCCGTTGTCGGCAATAGTAAGTGTGGGGCCGCTACACGGCGAACCGGCATTCTCTATGAGGGTCAGGCGGATGTTGCCGTTGGTCCGGGCGGCGTCGCGGATGCTCTCTGCGGCGTTTTTCACGATGTTGACAAGGGCCTGCTCGAGGAGTACTTCGTCGAACGATGCAATCGCTTCGGTCTCCGGAAGTTCCATTGTCAGCGAGCAGTGCTGGCCTGCTACGCCGTGGGCCACCGATTCCAGAAAGGCCTTGCGGGAGTCGAGCCATCGGGCTATATCGAGGCGTTCGAGCCGCGGGGCGGGAATCTTCACTACGTCGGCGTAGCTTGATATAAACGACCCGAGCGAGCGGCATCGGGCGGTGCATCCCGCTATAAGGCGCGCTACATCGGGGTCGTCGTCCTCATGGATTATTGCGAGAGTCTCGAGGGTAGACTGCATGCCTGCAAGGGTATTGTTGACCTCGTGGGCCATAAGGCGTATCACCTTGGCATAGGCGGATTTCTCGGCGAGGCGCACTTCGTCGGTAAGACTTTCGATCATGATGAACTGACGCCGGAATCCGCGGTCCATAAACCATAGGCGCGAGATGCGGTAAATGCCTTCGCCACACCAGCGTAGGTTTACGGTCCGGACGCCTCCGGGTTCAAGCAAGCGGATGGAGTCGGCAATCGGCCCCGAAAGAGCATCGAGCGGTGGCAGGTTGTCGTCGCGCCCGAAGCCCAGACGGGTGCGAGCCCAAGGGTTGGCCGTCTCGATTTCGCCGTCGAAGCCGAGAATAAGAATTCCCATTGGCGAGGCGTCGATGAGGCGCGTGAGGAAAGAGTTTCGCTCGTTTTGCAGCAGGCGTTCCTCCTTGAGGGAGTGCATCAGGCTGTTGAAGAGGTCGACGATGCGGTCGGCGTCGGGGAGGCCCACCCGGGCCAGACGGCTACTGTAGTCGTGGCCGCGCAGCAGCTCCATACCGCGGGCGGCTGCCTGCATGGGTCGCACCATGGCGAAATAGAGCATAATCAGGATGAGCGTGGCGAGCGCGCCGGCGCCCGTACACCAGATGGTGGGCGAGCCGATGGCGCACAGGAGGGTGCATGAAGCGGCGGCGAGAAGAGCCGCAAGCCATAGCCATTTATAGCGTAAAACTTTCATGGGGAGCGGAGCTGCGGTAAAATAATTTCGACCGGCTACTTATGTCAGTCGGCGAGGCCGTGTTTCTTGAGTTTGCGGTAAAGCGTCTGGCGTGTGACACCAAGGATTGAGGCTGCATGCGTCACATTTCCCTTGGCCGTGCGCATGGCGGCCTCTACGGCGCGGCGCTCGGAATCGTCGAGACTTGCGGGCGATGCCGGGGTATCCTTGCTGTCGGATTGCTGCGTTTCGCCGGCCATTGCCGCGGTAGTACGGAAATCGTCGGCGTGGAGGCGCGGCGACGGGGTAAGAAGCACAGTGCGCTCAACCAGGTTGCGAAGCTGGCGTATATTGCCGGGCCAGGGGAGCGAACGCAGCCATGCGATGGCATCGGGTGCAATCTCCGGCGCCTTGAGGCCCATGGCCGAGGCCGCTTTTGCGGCGAAGTGTGAGGCGAGAGGTCCGATGTCGTCGAGACGCTCGCGCAGAGGGGGGAGCCGTAGCACTATGAGGTTGATGCGGTAGAAAAGATCCTCGCGGAAACGGCCATCAGCCACCATGGCCTGAAGGTCGGCATTGGTGGCGGCAATAAGGCGGAAATCGCTCTGGCGCGGGGTTGAGTCGCCAAGCCGCTCGAAGGTGTGCTCCTGGAGCACACGCAGCAGCTTCACCTGACTGCCTGCGTCGAGGTCGCCGATCTCGTCGAGGAAAATCGTGCCCTTGTCCGCCAGCTCGAAGCGGCCCTTGCGGTCGGCTACGGCGCCGGTGAAAGCGCCTTTGGCGTGTCCGAACATCTCGCTCTCGAAGAGCGAGCGCGAGATGCCGCCGAGGTTCACCATGACGAACGGCCCGTCGCGCCGTGGCGAATTGCGGTGTATAGCCTGAGCGATAAGTTCCTTGCCGGTGCCGTTCTCGCCGAGAATTAGCACCGAGGCGTTGGTGGAGGCTATGCGGGCGGCCGTACGGAGCACGGATGAGAGCGCCGTGTCGCTGCCGATTATGCCTGAAGAATCGAAATCGCCGCAGGAAACGTCGGCCTTGGGAGCGGCCAGGGCGAGGGCTGTCTCCACCCGCTGAAGCATTACGCGGTTCACCCACGGCTTGGTGATGAAGTCGCAGGCGCCGAGGCGCATCCCCTCTACGGCCAGGGGGATGCTTCCCCAGGCAGTAATGAGGATAACGGGCAGATCGGGCCTGAGCACCTTGAGGCGCCGCAGAAGTTCGAGCCCTTCGCGCCCGTCGGTGGCGGTTGAGAAATTCATGTCGATAACGGCCAGGCGCAGCGAGGCCTCGGAGCGTGCAGCCGTGATTGCCTCGTCGGGCGTAGCGACGGCCGCAACGTCGTGGCCGGCCCGCTTCAGAAGCAGCGATAGCGAGAGCCGCACGGTTTCGTTGTCGTCAACAATGAGAATCATATTGCAAAGATACGGAAATTATAGGAATCGGTCGGCGTATCACTGGCGGAGAATTTTGCTGAAATCGGCGTCGATGCCGGTGTGGAGCTCGTAGTCCCAGAGCGTGAGCGAGCGCAGACGGTAGTAGTAGCTCCAGTAGCGGAATAGCTGATTTACAAAATTCTGGCGGGCGCTGTCTTTTTTGGTCTGAGAGTCGTTGAGGTCGAGCGTGGAGATACGGCCGATCATGAAGGTCTCCACATTGGTGGCGTAGCGCTGTGCGGCGATTTCGTCGGCGCGACGTGCGATGTCGAGCTGACGGCGCTGGTTGTTGAAGCGCTCCACGAGTATGAAGATATCCTGGTTGAAGTCCATCGTCTCGCGGCGGATGGTGCTTTCTACCACTCGGCGGTTGCTCTCGGCCACCTTTACCTTGCCGCGGCGCTTCCCCCAGTCGAGCAGGGGAATCGAGAGGCCGAGCTCCACGCCCTGGTTGTCGTGGAGACGGCGGTAGGCCTGCCCGATGCCGGAGTCGGTACCGGTGAAGCCTACGCGCGCGAAGAGGCTGATCTCGCGGAGGTCGCCTTTGGCCGAGGCCACGGCGTAGTCGGCCTCGAGCTGGCGCCGACGCACGTTGCGGGCAAACTTGTTGTTGGCCAGGGCGCGGTCGAGGGCGTCGGCATAGGTAATTTCGGCACGCGGCGTGCGCGCCGGCATAACAGGCGATATGTCTACGCTTTCGGGAAGGTCGAGAAAGGCGCGCAGGGTGAACATGGCCTGCTTGAGGGCGCTCTCGCAGTCGGTAAGTTCCGAAGTGGCGTCCAGACGGTTGAGTTCCATCTGCAGCAGGTCGTTGCGGCTTATCTGACCCATCTCGCGTTTTTCTCTGGCCACCTCGTAGAGGCGCGAAGCGTTGTCGAGGTTCTGCAGGGCGATGCGGTGATTCTCCACGGCTAATAGGAGCGAGAAATAGAGGTCGATGGCCTGGAGAGCGACGTCTTCCGACGCGCTGAGGAAGGCCGCCTTGGCCTCGGCATAGCGCTCCGGCTCGATTCGGCGATGCCATTTGGTATGGTTCACGCCGAAAATCGGCTGGTTGAGGGTGAGCGCCACCGGGATGCTCATGAAGCGGTTGCCGGCGGCTACCTGGTCGAGGTCGCGGTAGAAATCGAGGCTCGTGGTGAGCGAGAGCGTGCCTCCGGTGGGCCATATCGACTGGCTTACGGCGATTGAGCCGTTCATCTGCAGGTAGTTGTTGCGCACGAACGAGTAGGCGCCGTCGGCGTCCATATACGAGGTGTACTGCTTGTAGTAGGCCGGGAGGGTGGCGTTGAACGTTACTTCCGGCAGCAGGTCGGCGCGGTAGGTTCGGTATTCCCAGTAGGCCTGGCGGAGCTCGTCGAGCGCCACGGCTGCGTCGACGCTGTTGGCGCGCGCACGGGCGATGGCGTCGTCGAGCGATAGCGTGAGCGTGTCGGCCGGCGCGGCCGCTGCAGCCATGGAAACGGTAGCAGAGAGAGCCATGGCTGCGAAAGCGGCGCGGAGCGGGAAAAGGATTCTGAAATCTGAAAACATAGACATAAGTGTGGAGCAGGAGAGAGGGAGGTGCGGTTTTATTCGTCCTTGATGGCTACGGCGGGATCGACGCGCATGGCGCGCGAGGCGGGGAACCATATGCCGCCCACAATCATCAGGGCGAGCATCAGATAGGCAAAGGCGGCGCAGGCTATGAAGCGCAGGGGTTCGAAATAGTAGACCCAGAGGCGCGAGGAGTTGAGTTCCAGATGGGTAAGCAGCCAGTCGAGTCCGAGGGCGGGTATGGTGGCAACCGTAAGCAGAATAAGCCCTTCGGAAATGAGGCGCCGGAAGATGGAGCGCGAGGTGGCTCCGTTTACCTTGCGGATGGCAATTTCGCCCACACGCTGCTGGGTGCGGAACCAGAAGGTGCCGAGCAGCCCGAGGAAGATGCTTACGAGCACGAACACCATCAGCGCGATGTGGTTGCGGATTTCGGCGCTCTTCTGGACGCGGTGGTAGTAGCCGAGCGAGTCGACTTCGGCAATATCGCTGATATAGATGTTGCCCGAGCGCGTCCATGAGCTTCCGAGGATATGCTTCTCGAAGCCGTCGACGGCATCCGGACGCACCTTCACCAGGATGCGGGCCGTATTGAGCTCGTTGCCCTCCGCCATGGGAAGAAGAATCTGGGGCATGGGCCTTTCGTGGATTGAGCGTTTTATAGGCTCGATGATGCCACCGATGGAGATTTCCGTGGAGTCGCTGCCGATATAGAACTGGCGTGAGAGCATTTCGCGAACGTCGTAGCCGTCCATCTCGTCGTAAATTTCCTTCCAGGAATCATACTGCTTGTGGGGGAATTTGCAGAAAATCATGTCGGATGTGGCGAGAATCTTGCCGCTCTCGAAAATCCGTCGCATCTCGGCCGGCGATTCGCCATTGGTGCCGCGGATGGAGAACATCTCGATATATTCTGGCGTGATGAAACGCTGGGAGATGGTGCCGATAACCGCGAGCGAGTCGGTGTCGTCGGCGTTGAAGAGATTGGTGCCGCTGAGATTGAATTCGTTGGGCACACCGAAATAAGTGCGTGCGGCAATCTCTACGGCGGGATCGGCCTTTATGCGCTCGTAGAGGATGCGCGAGTTGTCGGCATGAGTATTTTCGGTCGAATCGGCGGGATTCCAGTCGGGCGCCGAGGGATCGATTGCCGTGAGTGAGACCGTGAAGACGCGCTCGGTCTGCAGGCCCATCGGCTGGAGGGCGACGTCGGCCTTAATATAGAGGAAGTCGGAGATATACCAGAGCACCACGCTTACCACAATCAGCTCTACCACGAGCCAGATGTTGGAGCTCCATTCGGTGGCCATCTGTTTTAGAAGTCTGCGTGACATGGAGATATGTATTATGTCGGAGTTATGAGATAAAAAAGTCGTTGTTCAGTTTATTTGCGTATGCCGCCGATGGCTTCGACCACGTGGATGCGCGAGGCGCGCCAGGCGGGGATGCCGCTCGATAGCAGGTTGAGCACGAAGCAGAAACCAAGAGCTGCGAGAAGGATTCGCCAGTCGAGCAGCGAGATGATGGAGATGTTGGTGGCTGATCCGACGACGTATTTGGCGCCGATCAGCAGCGATCCGGCGAACAGCCAGGCGAATACCAAGCTGAAAATCAGGCCGAGAATGCCTCCGGCGAGGGTTATGAAGAAATTCTGGGTGAGAATGTCGGCCACGAGGCGCCGGCGCGTGCATCCGAAGGCGCGGCGCACGCCGAACTCGCTGACCTTATGGCGCAGGCGGCTCTGGGTCATAGTGGAGAGGTTTACGGCCGGCACGAGCAGAAGAATGACGTATACAATCAGGCGTTCGCGGCGTGGGGTCTCGGTATCGGGAGCGCCGTTGCTGTACTGCAGATACTGGGCATCGTCCTGAGTATAGGGTGCGCCGAAAAGGGCGAGCTTATATCCGAAGGGTTCGAGCTTGAGGTTGAACTGCGCCTCGCGACGCTCTACGTCGGCATGGATTTTGGGGAAATCGGAGGCGGAACGGGCGAGGACCGTCACGCAGAAGTCTCCCAGGCCGGGCAAATCTGAGCTGTCGTGTTTGGCTGTGATTGGAATCCAGGCTTCGGCATAGGCGCGGTCGGCCAGCTGGGAGACGTCATCAACCACGCCGACCACGGTATAGGGCTCGTAGCGGTTGAGCATGAGACGTCGGCCCACGGCCTTGTCGGTGCCGAGAAGATGGCGTGCCACCGACCGGCTGAGTACCACTGAGTTGCGTTGTGACGAAGCCGAGAAGGGTGTGCCGTCGATGAAAGTGAAGTCGAACACCTTCCAGTAGTTCGGGTCGGTTTCGCGTAGGGCAACCCGCATCGGAGGCTCGCCGTCGGCATTAAGGGCCGAAGCATATGGATTGGTATAGACTGTGGCGGTTTCCGCGCCGTCGAGATCGAAATAGAGGTCGTGGGCGGCTTCCTCGGAAATCATGCTCGAGGAGTTGCCCTGACTGTCATTCTTCATAAGACAGATGAACTTTGCGTGGAGCGAGCGGTCGCGGTTGTTCTCCGGGGCGATGGGCATTGTCTTTACCTGCGCGCTGATGGTGACAATCATAATGAGGAAGATTGCCAGGGCGGTACCGATAACCGTTACGATGCCTATCACCGGCTGGTTGCGCATGTCGGTCCAGGCTTCTTTTATCATTTTCATAGCTTTGATAATCAATAGTTCGTGAAGGAATCAGATCATGCGGCCGTCGAAGAAACGCACGATACGGTCGGTCTGGCGCGCCTGCTCCTCGTTGTGGGTCACCATTACGACGGTGCGTCCGTCGTTGCGGTTGAGGTCGTGGAGCAACTGCATGATTTCTGCGCCCATCTTCGAGTCGAGGTTGCCGGTGGGCTCGTCGGCGAGGATAATCTCGGGGTTGCCGACTATGGCGCGTGCCACGGCCACTCGCTGGCACTGTCCGCCGGAAAGCTGGGCAGGCATGTGGCGCATGCGGTGGGTGAGCCCCACACGCTCGATTACCTGCTCCACCAGGCGGCGGCGTTCGGCGGTCGATACCCCCTTGCGGTAGAGCAGAGGGAGCTCCACGTTGTCGGCCACGCTAAGTGTGGGGATGAGGTGGAAACTCTGGAACACGAAACCGATGCTTGAGTTGCGGAAGCGTGCGAGGGAGTCGTCGCCCATACCGTGGGTGTCGGTGTCGTTGATGGATACCGTGCCCTTGGTAGGGGAGTCGAGCAGTCCTATTATATTAAGGAGTGTGGATTTTCCGCAACCCGACGGACCCATTACGCTGAGGAATTCGCCGCGGTCTACGTCGAGGTTAACGTTGTCGAGGGCTATGGTCTCGATTTCTTTGGTGCGGTATACTTTCTCCACACCGTTGAGGCTGATGATGCTCATTTTAAGTTAAGTTTTGATTTGTTGGCATATGGGGTCATGTCGGAGGTCACCACGGTCTCGCCCGGGTTGAGGCCGGAGATTACCTCGACATATTCGTAGTTTGATTCGCCGAGTTTCACCTTGTGTGCGCGCAGGGCGTTGCCGTCGACGGTGAAGATGGTATAGTCGCCGGGACCGCGGTAGTAGGAGCCTGCGGGGATGCGGACGGCATCGTCGCGGATGTCGCATTTCACGTGTACATCAACCCGCAGGCCGGAGCGCAGGCGGGGATTGGTATCGTCGTCGAGGGCGACGTCGAAGGTAATCACGCCACCTTTCGAGGTGGGTTCCACCGCAGTGATGTGCCCCTCGATGGCGGTCGAGCCTATTTTCACCGTGACGCCTCCGCCGGGCACCACGCGGGTGGCCAGCGCGTCGGAGATTTCAGAAGATATCTTGAAATGGCTGAGGTCGGCGATTGTGGCAACTCTCTCGCCCTGGCCCACGCGGGCGCCCACGCGGTCGTTGATGAAGGTGAGAGTGGCTGCGCGCGGAGAGCGAAGTTTGGCGTCGTCGAGCGTGCGCTCCTTCTCGGCGTAGTTTTTGTTGAAGATATCGATTTCCAGGTGCTTCATTTTCTCGGAGTTGGCGCGCACGCCGCGCTCGTTGGCAAGCTGTCTGCGCAACTGGTCGAGCTGAAGGCGCGCCGTCTCGTAGGCGAATTCGGCCTGGCGCACGCGGTCGCCGGTGCCGGAGCCGATGCTGTCGAGCCGACGTTCGCTGCACATTTCCTGTCGCAGGCGGTTAAGCTCCATTTCTTTTACACGCATCTGCATCTCGAGGTCGGCGATGTAGGTGTGGTTGGTAAGGCGCGTCTGCTCGTTTTCGAGATGGAGGCGACGGCGCTCGTCGTCGAGGGTTTTCAGTTCGGTCTCGGCGGCCGTGAGGTCGAGGCGCAGCAGGGGAGTGCCTTCGGCGAGCGTGTCGCCGGCATGGCAGTAGACTTCGTCGATGCGGCTTTCCACCGGAGAGTTGATTATCATCTCGAATGCGGGCGCCACGGTGCCGCTGGCGCGTACGGTCGTTTCAAGCGCACCGCGGCTCACGGTACCGGTCTGAATTTCGGAAAATTTGACTGTCGGAGTCGAGAATGCGGCGATAAGCCCCACGATTACTCCGGCTGCGGCTATTCCGGCAGCGATGCGGAGCACCACGCGGCGTCGGCGGGATTTTTTTATATCTGCTGATATCTCACGGTCCATATGGGTTGGAATTTTTGATTGGCGTAAATATGTTTCTGTTCGTGCCAGATAAGGATGCAGAAAGCGTGCCAAAAACTTAAATTGTTGATAATTCAGCATTTGGCGTTTGCGGTGGTGTACGGATATGTTACAGGTGTACGTATTCGGAAATAATTGTTAACTTTGCCTGTATGAAACTCGACGAAGCTATACGCCAGGCCATAACGGAATTGTCGGCCGACGGGCAGACGCTCCCGGCGGCTGCTCTCGACCGTCTTGACCAGCTGGAGTGCTTCGACCGGCGTCCTGCCCTTCGTTTCGCCCTGCGGACGGCCATTCGCAGCCGGGCTTTCGAGCGGTTTTCCACTTTCGGAGAGGGTACGGAGCAGGTGGCTGCGTTCGTGAGTCATTTTCAGACCCACACGGGCTTTGTGCCGGAACTTGTGGAGGAGGTGTTCACTGCGTATGCGAGGGCGATAGGATGGGATGAGCGGTATCTGCCCGTGGTTTGCGGCAGGATTGACGCGGGCGACCGCTGTGACGCAGTCGCCGAACCTCTGGAGGAATATGGAGAAAAGGAGCCGGCGCCCGCATGGCATACCCTGACTGTAGCCGAAAAAATCGCGCATCTGAATTCGGTAATCACTCTCGACGTGGCTAAGGCGGCCGTATTCGGTGCGACTGCTGAAACACCGCTGGTGGTAGACCTCGACGTTACGGGTATCGTAATGACCGCCACCCTCCGCCGCATCGCGCCTATGGGAAGCTGCCAGTTGCAGTATGCGCTATATGGGGCGGCCGACGCTCTGCTTGCCGTGGGGGTGGGCGGCACCATGGCGACCTTTTCCACAGATTATCTCCCTCTGCAGTTTACTATCCCGTCCGGGCGTATTCCCACCGACACAGCCCCCACGCGCCTACACCTTTTCATCTGCTGAGAAACCGAAGTTTTGATTTGGATCCTTTCAGATGTGTCTGGTTACTAAACTGCGATTTTTTTGCAAAATTCGGCGAAAGGCTTTATCTTTGCAGACGTAAAACCGATGCGGTAGTAGCTCAGTTGGTAGAGCATCAGCTTCCCAAGCTGAGGGTCGCGAGTTCGAACCTCGTCTACCGCTCTCCGTAAAATCAACTGCTGCCAATCATCGCCAAGGCTGTTTGGCAGCAGTTTTTTTAGGTAAAGATATACATATTGTATACCAAAAAGGTAGGGATGCACCAGGGCGCATCTGTTTTGGCTAAATTATTAATATTATGAATTGTATGGAAAAAGTAAGTAAGTACGGAAGATTGATGCGTTTCTGGATGTTTGCGCTTGTGGCTGTGACGATGGCTGCCGGGCTGAGTGCCTGCGGCGACGATGAGGACGAGCCGCAGGTGGATCTTACCGGTTCGTTCTGGCGCGGAGTGAATCCACACACGGGGTATCTTACTGAAGTAGAGGTGACTTCTTCATCGCGCTGCGAGGTGAACGTCTACGAGCCTGATTTCGTCACGCTGTATCAACATGAGGTGTGCAGTTATACCTTCGACCAGAATAGCGGTGAGTTCCGCCTGCGCTTCGACGGCGACGTGGTTGCCGGATACATCCAGGGCGACAAGATGACACTGACCCTCAATACATTCGGTACATTTACCCTCGACCGGGTTTATCTTAACTGATTACTGATACAGCCGTTGGCATGCGGCCGATAATCGCATCGGATATCTCCAGAACCAGGATGTTGCAATATATGTTTTTACTAACAATGTAAGGACATCGCTTTGCGATGTATGATTGGTAATAATCCATTTAGAGGGTGTCGCAGAACCAACAAATTTCGCCCATATTGTAGGGACGCACGGTTCGTGCGTCCGAGCATAATAATTGAATTCCAGTTGATTATACGGACGCACGAACCGTGCGTCCCTACTTGCGAGGAATTTTGCAGCATCCCTACAGGTTAATGGCAAGGTGTTTTGGGCTTGTTCAGTTGCCTTTCAGCGGTTTTAGAGTGGCGAGCAGCCGGTCGGCGTCGTAGTTCAGAATGAGGGCGTCGGGGAATTCAGTGGCATGAAGAAGCGGGCGGATGCGGTCGTAGTCGGCAATCTGAAAGGAGATATGGGCGTCGCTGCCGAGAACTGCGGGAACTTCGTAGCGTTTGCAGAGACGCAGGAGCTCCAGGCTATTGGGTTCGGCGAGCACGCGCTTCGTGCGGTTGGGCGAGAGCGAATGGTTGTTGATTTCCAGTATGGTACCTGTGCGTCGCGAGGCTTTCACAAGCTCTTCGAGATGTAGTGTGGCGGTGCCGTCGGCCGGATGGCTTATCATCTGGATTTTGGGATTTTCCATCACGCGAATCATGCCTGCGGTGTTTTCGTCGACGGTGCCTCCGTGCCAGCATATGTCGTGAATGCCGGCAATTGTAATGTCGAGGCGATCGATTGTGGCATCGTCAAGGTCGATGCGGCCGTCGGTGTCGAGGATATTGATTTCGCATCCGAGCATAAGGCGGATACCATACATTTCGCGCGGCACTACGTGCATGTTGGTGAAATAAATCTTTCCGCATGTGCCGGGAATGGATGGTGCGTGCTCTGTGATTCCAAGAATCTTCAGACCGCGGCGCGCGGCTTCGGCGGCCATTTCCTGAATGGTGCTGTAGGCGTGGCCGCTGACGATGGTGTGGGTGTGGAGGTCGGCTTGAGCGATTGGCATAACGACTTATAAATCAACAAACGCGGAGAAAAATAGATTTCTCCGCGTTCGGTATTGTAATCTGAGTGGTGGGCGCTGAGGGATTCGAACCCCCGACCCTCTGCTTGTAAGGCAGACGCTCTGAACCAGCTGAGCTAAGCGCCCTCAGTAGGCTTTCTAAAGCGAGAAGTTTTCAAACGGCCGTTTCTACATGTCTCTCGGCAGGAGGCGCAGCCTAAAGGCTATGCAACATTCCCGAAACCCGGCGACGCCCTCTCCAGAGCCGAAACATAAGCCGAATGAGGTTTGAGTGGTGGGCGCTGAGGGATTCGAACCCCCGACCCTCTGCTTGTAAGGCAGACGCTCTGAACCAGCTGAGCTAAGCGCCCTTCTCGCCTCAAAAGCGATGCAAAATTAGGCATTTTTTTTATTCCCTCCAAATTTTTTTGTCACTTTTTTCATGAAAATTATTCGTACCTTTGTGGAAACGCTCTGCAACTCGCAGTCGCTCAATTTTATAATAACGTAATTAATCCACGCGGGCTCTCCACGCGAAAACGCCAACATTTTTATCACATCCCCTCTGCAATATGGAGCTTACCCAACTCACCGCCATCTCGCCGGTCGACGGCCGCTACCGCGGCAAAACGGAGCATCTCGACCGCTATTTTTCCGAGTACGCCCTGATCCGCTACCGCGTGAAGGTGGAAATCGAATATTTTATCGCCCTGTGCGAATTGCCGTTGCCTCAGCTTGTCGACATCAAAACCGCCGACGGACAGACAGGTGCCACTCTCTATGAAACGTTGCGCGACATCTACCGCAACTTCTCGGTGGCCGACGCCCAGGCTGTTAAAAACTTCGAGGCTGTGACAAACCACGACGTTAAGGCCGTGGAATATTTCATCAAGGAGCAGTTCGACCGCCTGGGACTGGAGCGCTGGAAAGAGTTTATCCATTTCGGCCTGACGTCGCAGGATATCAACAATACGTCGGTGCCGATGAGCGTGCGCGATGCCCTTCACGAACTGTTCATTCCCATGGTCGAGGAGCTTATCAACGCCCTCAAGGCGCGCCGCGACGAGTGGGCCGACATCCCCATGCTCGCCAAGACCCACGGCCAGCCCGCATCGCCCACGCGTCTGGGCAAGGAGATGGGTGTGTTCGTGTACCGCCTCGAGCAGCAGCTCGAACAGCTGCGTGCCGTGCCTGTCTCTGGCAAGTTCGGAGGTGCCACGGGTAATTTCAACGCTCACCATACCGCCTATCCGAACATCGACTGGCCCGCTTTCGCCGCCGGCTTCCTCAGCGACCGGCTCGGGATTGAGCGCGAACGGTTCACCACCCAGATTTCCAATTACGACAACCTCGCCGCGCTTTTCGACGCTCTCCGCCGCATCAACACCATTATCCTCGACCTCGACCGCGATATATGGATGTACGTCAGCATGGAGTATTTCAAGCAGAAAATCAAGGCCGGCGAGGTCGGTTCCTCGGCGATGCCTCATAAGGTAAATCCCATCGACTTCGAGAATTCCGAGGGAAACATCGGGATAGCCAACGCCATCTACGCCCATCTGGCCCAGAAACTGCCCGTATCGCGCCTGCAGCGCGACCTCACGGATTCCACCGTGCTGCGCAACGTGGGTGTTCCCATGGCACACTCCGTGATCGCGATACAGTCGACCCTCAAAGGGCTTGGCAAGCTGCTTCTCAACCGCCCGGCAATCGACAGCGACCTGGAGAAGATGTGGAGTGTGGTGGCCGAGGGCATCCAGACAATACTGCGCCGCGAGGGCTATCCTCATCCATACGAGACGCTCAAGGCACTGACGCGCACGAATGCCGCCGTAACAGCCGAAAGCATCGCCGCCTTCATCGACGGTCTCGACGTGAGCGCCGGCGTGAAGGAGGAGCTGCACCGCCTCTCGCCATCCACATATACGGGATATTGATTCCCGGATTTCCTGCTGCAAACTTAACCCCCAAACCATAAAACATGATATTGAATAAAATTGCCTGCGCATGCGCCATGATTGCGACTTCCATGGCCGTGTGTGCAGCCGAGACTCCCGATTGGGAGAATCCCGAAGTGTTCGCCGTAGGACGCGAGCCCGTGCGGGCTACCGCCTATCCTTATCCTACGCAAGCGCTTGCCATAAAGAATGTGCCTTCCGACTCGCCCTGGTTCAAAAGCCTGAACGGCAGCTGGAAGTTCAACTTCGCCGCTAAACCCGCCGACCGTCCTGTGGATTTTTACCGTACGGACTACGACACATCGAAGTGGGCCGACATCGAAGTGCCCTCCAACTGGGAAATGAAGGGCTACGGCACGCCCATCTATACCAACACCAACTACCCTTTCCCGGCCAATCCGCCCTATATCCCCCACGACGACAACCCCGTGGGAAGCTATGTGCGCACCTTCGACATTCCCGCCGACTGGGCCGGCCGCGACGTATTCCTGCATTTCGACGGCTCGACGGCCGGGATGTATGTGTGGGTGAACGGTGAAAAAGCCGGCTACGTGCAGAGTACCAAGAACCCCGCCACATTCAATATCACCAGATACATCCATCCGGGCGTCAACCGCGTGGCCTGCGAGGTCTACCGCTGGACCGACGGCTCTTATTGGGAGGACCAGGATTTCTGGCGCCTCAGCGGCATCGACCGCGACGTCTACCTTTATTCCACCGCTCCCCAGCGCATCGCCGACTTCTTCGCCCGCGCCGGTCTCGACAAGAGCTACCGCAACGGCACCCTCGACGTCGACGTGAAAGTGGCCGACACGGCCTCCAAGCCTGCCAAAGGCTCGAAGCTGGAGCTGACGCTCCTCGACGCCGCCGGCAAGCAGGTGCTTGCCCAGACCAAGGCCGTTAGCACCGCTGCCGCCACCACGGTAAAATTCAGCGGCCGCGTACCCCGCGTAGCCACCTGGAGCGACGACGCCCCCAACCTCTACACCCTTGTGCTGACGCTTAAAAACGCCAAGGGCGACGTTGTGGAGGCCACTTCGGCCCGGGTAGGATTCCGCTCGGTGGAAATCCGCAACAGCCAGTTGCTCGTAAACGGCAAACCGGTGGAAATCCACGGCGCCAATATCCATGAGCACCATCAGACCAACGGACATGTGGTAGACCGCGAGACCATGATGAGCGATATCCGCATGCTCAAGCAGCACAACCTCAACGCCGTGCGCACCAGCCACTATCCGCAGTCGCCCCTTTGGTACGACCTCTGCGACCAATATGGCATCTACGTGCTCGACGAGGCCAACGCCGAGGCCCACGGCATGGGCGTGCACTTCGACCGCACCGACAGCCGTCCCGGCCACCCTGCCTCGGAGCCTGCGTGGAAAGCGTCGCTGCTCGACCGTGAGCGCTCGCTCGTGGAGCGCGACAAGAACCATCCGTCGGTAATCATCTGGAGCCTCGGCAACGAGAGCGGCAACGGCCAGAATTTCTACGACGCCTACGACCTCGTAAAGAGTCTCGACCCCACGCGCCCTGTACACCACGAGCAGGCCGGGGAAGGCTCCAACACCGACATCGTCTGCCCGATGTATCCCTCTATGGATTATATCCGTGAATACGCTTCTCGTACCAATCCCGGACGCCCCTTCATCATGTGTGAGTACGCCCACGCCATGGGCAACTCCTCGGGCAATTTTCAGGAATATTTCGACATTATCCGCAATTCGCCCCAGATGCAGGGCGGCTTCATCTGGGACTGGGTGGACCAGGGCCTGCTCACCACCGACGGAAACGGCCATCCTTACTGGGCCTATGGCGGCGACTTCGGTGCCTGGAAGTATACCGACGACAATAATTTCTGCATCAATGGCCTGGTGCAGCCCGACCGCACGGCGCATCCGGGCCTGATGGAAGTTAAGAAAGTATACCAGGACATACGTTTCTCCTCGGCCGACCCCAAGAGCGGTGACGTGACCGTCGAGAACCACTTCATGACCCGCGACCTGGGCAACTACCGCTTCACATGGCAACTGCTCAAAAATGGCGCTGTTGAAGCTGAGGGCACACTCCCCGTTCCGGCAGTTAAAGCCGGCGAGACTGCTACCGTGAAAGCGCAGCTTCCCGCTGTAGACCTCGCCGACGGCAACGACTGGCGCCTCTCGGTCTACGGCTACGTCGTGAGTGGTGACGAGATTATTCCCGCAGGCCATGAAGTGGCTCGCGAGCAGTTCGTGCTCGCCGAAGGCGCCCGCAAGAGCAGCCTCGACGCGCTCTGGACATCACTTGTGGCCGATGGCGCCAAAATGGAGGCTCCGAAAGTCGACGTGAAGAAAGACCGTAAAAGCCGTGACGAGGTTGTCGTAACCACGGCCAACGGTGCCGTGGTCAAGTTCCGCCAGAGCAACGGCGACCTGACATCCTACACGCTGGACGGCCGCAAGGTAATCGGCGGCAATCCCACGCCTTTATTCTGGCGCGCTCCCACCGACAATGATTTCGGCGAGGGAATCCAGGTGAAGGCCAATGCATGGCGTTCGGCCGGATACAACCGCCAGCTCAAAAGCCAGAACGTTGCCACCGAGGGAAATAAGGTGATTGTAACCAATGTATACCGTCTGCCCGATGTGGCGTCTGACTACACGATGCGCTATACGGTATATCCCGACGGACGCCTCGGTGTGGATGCATCTCTGACTCCCGACGATGCCGCGTCGCTTCCCGAGATGATGCGTTTCGGAGTAATTACAGCGATGCCCTCGCAGATGGACAACTTCGCATGGACCGGCCGCGGCCCCTGGGAAAACTACTCTGACCGCAATACAGCTGCGTTCATAGGTAAGTATGAGAAGAAGGTGGCGGATATGTTCTATCCCTACATCCGTCCGCAGGAGACCGGCGGCCTGACCGACGTGCTCAGCGCTTCGCTCACCGACGCCAAGGGCTTCGGAGTGAACGTTGAGGGCCTTCAGCCGCTCTGCATCACCGCGCTCGACGTGCAGCCGACCGACCTCGATTTCGGTTCGGAGAAGCATCAGGTTCACAACAGCGACGTGCGCCACGGCAAACAGGGGAACTTCCTCTACATCGACCTCTGGCAGCGCGGCCTCGGCGGCGACAACTCCTGGGGCGCACATCCTCATGAACCATACCGCCATTTTGCCGGAAACCTGAGCTACAGTTTCCTGCTCTCTCCCGTTAAGTAAGACGTGTCATAACGGCCCATCTGCGTCGTCGCCGGAGGGGAATTCGGGCTCGGTCATTGACCTGAGTCAACTCCCGTCGCCCTCACCCTCCCGCTCCTACCATCTGGACCATTCTGACAGCGTCTTACGCCATCCGGATACAAAATAAAAGCGGTGTGTCAAACCACAGGGTCTGACACACCGCTGATTATTATCGCTATGTGGGATGCTTATTTCTTGCAGAGGCCGGGCACGGGGATTTTCTCGATACGGCGCTGGTGGCGTCCGCCTTCGAAATCGGTGTGGAGGAAGGTGTTGACGATTTCAAGGGCTACTTCCGGCTCGATGAAGCGTGCGGGCATCACGAGCACGTTGGCATCGTTGTGGCGTCGGGCCAGCGAGGCCAGTTCTGTGTTCCAGCAGAGGGCGGCGCGGATGCCCTGGTGCTTGTTGAGGGTCATGGCTATGCCGTTGCCAGAGCCGCACATTGCGATTCCGGGATAGCACTCGCCGCTCTCCACGGCTTCGGCACAGGGATGGGCGAAGTCGGCGTAGTCGCAGCTTTCGGAGGAAAATGTTCCGAAATCTTTATATTCCAGGTTGTTGGCTTCGAGATAGCCTTCCACGATGGCTTTCAGTTCAAAGCCGGCGTGGTCGCTGCAGATTGCAATCATGGCAAAAAGGTATTTACAAAAAAGGTATTTATAGGTTGAATTTTCTTATTCAGCGGTCGGTTGGGCGGTCGTTGCAGGGGTTATTGTGGCCGAAGTTCCGTCGGGAGCGTCGACCACAATGACTTCGGTCTCCGTCGCGACGGTCTCATCCGGAGCAGCTTCCGAGCGAGTGGATTCCGCCGGACCGTTCAGTCCTTCGGGTATCACGACCTCCTTCTTCTTGAATGGCAACGTATAGGTTATGGAAAAAGTTCCGGTTACCGACGATTTCCTCGACCCGTAGCCGGGTATGTAGTAGGGCAGGCCGTATTGTGCGTCCGTTTCGTGGAGAATCTTCTGATAGCGGAAGCTCCATCCGGCCGATATCGGACCGAACAGCTTGACCCGCAGGCCGAACAGCACCTGAATATAGCTTACGTTCGACGTCTGACGCGGAAGATTGAACGTGGCCGACTGGTCCCAGTACCCGTCGGTGAGCGTCACGTCGTTCACTTCGTAGCTGAAGTGCGACCATCCGTAGCGCAGGCCCGCGTAGACCATATAGTCGGGATTGCTGTTGTAGAGGAAGTTGTAGTTCGCGCCTATGCGGAAGTATGGGGTTATCCCTACGCGGTAGGTATAATTGTTGTCGTCGGGGGTATAGTCGGCCTGACCGAGGCCGATTTCCACCACGGGGATGTAGCGGTTGTGGAGGTTGAGTTCGCCGGAGAATTCTATCAGGCCGTAGTGCTGGCCGAATGCGCGCATCACCGGATCCCATATGTCGACGCCCACTGAGGCTGCATACAGCAGTGGTTTTTCCATTTTCGGTACTTTCCCCGTGGGTGTCTGCGTGGTGTCGGGCACCTCGCGGCCGGTGATGGTGTCGACAAGAATCACGTTTCCGTTGGCATCCTGACTGCGCACAAGCTTGCTGTAGTCGATTGAATCGGCCGGATTCCGGTTCTCGTTCTTTCCTTCGATGCCGGTCGAAGCGCTTTTCACGGGGTTCACCCTTCGCTGTCCGAGGGCCGGAAGCGCCACGGCCAATACCGAAATCAGCAGAATCAGGTATGTAATACGCTTCATGGCTTCAACCTCCTTTCTGCTTTAGCCGTTTCCGCCGTATTGTCGGGATTGTCGGGTGTCTCAGGCGAATCGGGATTGTCCGGACTGTCGGGATTTTCAGGTTCATCGGGATTTTCAGGATCGTCGGGCTCCTCTTCCGCCACGCGGAAGAATACCTTGAAGCGCTCCATATCGAAGTTGTTGATGAGCGAGTCGACTACGGCCACGGAGTCGATGAGATGGCGGGTGTAGTCAATCCCGGTGATGTGGTAGACGTAGAATGCTCCGCACTCCTCCGAAGCAAAGTAGGGTTCGGTGGTGTAGCGAATGGTCAGGATATCGTCGAGCGCGGGGTCGTCGAGGCCCTGCTCCTTATAGTCGTAGTGGAAGCGGAACTGCGTGGAGGTTTCCTCGAAACGCAACGGGAAATAAAGTTGCTGCACGCGTGTGCCCGATTTTACCAGCAGCGAGTCGTCGGGAGCGCCGACACCTCCGAGATCGAGGGAGTCGAGCGTGAGCGCGGCCCCGGTCGAGGCGTTGTAGAAACCCATCTGAGGGAGCGCGCTATGGTTGTCGGTGCACCCGGTGGTATTGCACCCGGCGAGCGGGAGCAGCGCCACCGCCGCCAGAGCGGCAATCGAGGCTATTGCGGGCAGATTGAATTTACGCTTCATTCAGGTGAATCGGTATGGAGTTCTTCCTCAATCTCGTATTCGTTGCGGCGCTGCGAGTTGCGCACCACCAGTTCGCCCAGAAATCCGGTGAGAAAAAGCTGGGTACCGAGAATCATCATCGTCAGGGCGATGTAGAAATATGGGGAGTTGGTTACGAGCGTGTAGTGCATTCCGTGGTGCATCGCCCAGAGTTTCGATGCTCCTACAATCACTACGGCTATCAGGCCGAGCAGAAACATCAGCGAGCCGAGCAGTCCGAAGAAATGCATCGGTTTCACTCCGAATTTGTTTGTGAACCAGAGAGTAGCGAGGTCGAGATAGCCGTTGACGAATCGGTCGAGGCCGAATTTCGTCGTGCCGTATTTGCGGGCCTGATGGTGAACCACTTTCTCGCCGATGCGGTTGAAGCCTGCGTTTTTGGCCAGATAGGGTATGTAGCGGTGCATGTCGCCGTAAACCTCGATGCGTTTCACCACCTTCTTGCGGTATGCCTTCAGTCCGCAGTTGAAATCGTGGAGGTTATGTATGCCGCTCACCTTGCGGGCAGTGGCGTTGAAGAGCTTCGTGGGAATGGTCTTGGAAAGCGGGTCGTAGCGCTTCTGTTTCCATCCGCTCACCAGGTCGTAGCCCTCCTCCCTGATCATGCGGTAGAGTTCGGGAATCTCGTCGGGCGAGTCCTGCAGGTCGGCGTCCATGGTAATGACTACGTCGCCCTGCGCGCGGGCGAATCCGGTGTTGAGTGCGGGCGATTTGCCGTAGTTGCGCCGGAAGGATACGCCTTTCACGGCCGGATTGCTCAGGGCCAGACGGCGAATCACGTCCCACGACTCGTCGGTCGAGCCGTCGTTGACGTAGATTACCTCGTAGCTGAAGCCGTTGGCCTCCATCACACGTTCAATCCAGGCCTGCAACTCGGGGAGCGACTCGGCCTCATTATATAGCGGAACGATAATAGAAATATCCATTTTTGGGGGTAGATTGATGCTTGTTTATCTTTTGTCGGCAACGCGCACACGCCGCAGCTTCACTACGCCGGCCATCAGCATGCTCAGCAGGCTGCCGGAAAACATTCCGAGCCACATCCATCCGAAGGCCACGTTGAGCGGCGCCAGGATGGCTTTGGCGTTGGAAATCATCCTGAGTTCCTCGGCCATGGCTTCGGCTCCCTCGCCGGGGGTAGCCTCATAGACTTCGATGGCCTGCTGGAGCGCCCTCATAATCAGGCCGGGGTCGATCCAGCGCAGGTAAATGAAAGATACAGCGCCCAGAATGAGGCATCCGCAGGCAAACGTCACGATTCCCTGCATCCATAGGGCGGAGAAAACCGTCATGCCGTGGGCTGCCAGATGTGTGCGCCGGAGAAAAAAATATATCAGCGGGGGAACTCCGGCCATCAGCGCGAACGCCACCACGTTGAGCCACGCCGTGGTGAGCGAGGCTGTGCAGACGAAAAACAGCGCGCAGAGATACAGCCCGAGCCAGAATCCGTCGTCGGCACCACGGGCATATATGTTCTTTGGTTTTTTAGCTGTGTCCTGCATGTTGATTTGTTACCGGAGTTATGTCCGGAGAGTGTCGTATCACTATTTTTGATAATCTGCAATACCCTATCTCCGGGTTTAACATACAAAGGTAAGAAAAACTTTCGTATTACCCCAATTGGCAGCAGTATGTGCTATTTGGCCGAGAGGAAGGCGGCGATGCGTTGGTCGGAGACTCCTAACTCGCGTGCTCGCATGGCGTCGGCCCGGGCATCCTCTTCGCGGTAGCGCATGCGGTTGAGCACTGCGCGGTTGTAATACAGTTCGCCGTCGTCGGGGTCGAGTTCAAGGCCGCGGGCAATGTCGTCGGATGCTTCGGCCAGCTGGTCGGTAGCGAGATAGCACATCGAACGGGCGGCGTAGTATACAGCCTCGGGTTTCTTCTCAATCAGCTCGCCGTAGAGCGGGATTGCGTCGGCAGGACGACCGCTGTTGGTGAAGATTACTGCCATAAGCAGTTTGCCCTGCGGGTCGGCCGGTTTAAGCTCCGCATAGCGCCGGCCGTCGGCTTCGACCTGCTTCCAGTTGCCGAGGCCCATATTGATGGCTGCACGCTCGTAGTAGGCGGGGGCATACGTGGAGTCCATTTCAAGGGCCTTGTCGAGATCGAGAATGGCATCGTAGGGACGCCCGAGCGATTCAAGTATCTTCGCCCGGTTATGCAGTATCACCACCGACCCGGGAGCGATAGCCCTTGCGTCGGTCAGGGTGCGGAGAGCCAGCGACTCTTCCCCCTGGTAGTGCTGAATCATCCCCACATTGGAGAGCAGCATGACGTTCTGCGGGTTGGTGGGTTCGGCTTTCATGGCCTCGCGGTAGCATTCGATGGCGTCGGAATATTTGCCGTTGGCTACGGCTTCGTCGCCCCACTGCACATATTTCATATAGTGACTTTCGGCGATTGCAGCCGTGGCAGCTATCGTGGCTGCCGCAAGCGCGATGCGGCGGAGCAAGCGGGGATATTTCATAAGCGGTTTACTGTCGTGGTGGTGTGGAAACAAATTGGTGGCGGAAGTACATCCATGTCTGTAGGGCGCCACGCATTGCCAGGTATGCGATGAAGGCGAGCCACAGGGCATGGTTGCCTAAGATGGAGGATAGCAGGAGGTAGACGGTAAAGAATGTGGCCATGGCTCCTGCCATGCTGAGGAGGAGCTGACGGGTCAGGGTGGCGCCGAGAAAAACACCGTCCCAGGCGAATGCCGCGAATCCGGCGAAGGGAACCACGGCTGCCCACCAGTAGTAGTCGGCCGAAGCGGATATTACATCGGTATCGGCCGAGAGGATGCCCAGAAAGGCTTCTCCCAGAAGGAAGTATGCGGCAGTGAATACGGTGGCCAGCGCCACTCCCCAGCCGAATACGCCGCGCACGCAGCGTCGCATCTCAGCCCATTGCGCGGCTCCCACAAAGCGCCCCACCAGGGCCTCTGCGGCGAAGGCGAATCCGTCCATCATATAGGAGAACAGCAGGAACAGTTGCATCAGCAGGGTGTTGACGGCCAGGATTACAGCTCCCTGGCGTGCACCGAGTTTGGTGAACCAGAGCGTAACGGCTATCAGGCAGACGGTGCGTAGCATCACGTCGATGTTGATGCGGAAGAATCGTCCGAGCTCATGCCGGTTGAAGATTTCCCGTAGGGGTGGCCGCTTTACCCGGTAGCGGCGCAGCAGCGTCAGGCCGATGAAGAATCCGGTCCATTGCGCCACGAGGGTTCCCGCCGCCACGCCGGCAATCCTCCATCCGGCGCCATACACCAGAATGAGGCTCACGGCTATGTTGGTGAGGTTGATGGCTATGGAGGTAATCAGGAGCATGCGGGAGTTCTGCATCCCCAGAAACCATCCCGATAGGGCGTATGTGGCCAGCACGGCGGGGGCACCGTAGATCAGGATGCGGAAGTACAGGCCTGCAAGGGCGGCGGTATCGGCATCCGGGTCGACGAAGTGACTGAGAATCCATTCCAAGGGCCATTGAAGCACTATCATCGCTGCTCCGATGCCGAGTGCCACCAGCAGCGAGCGGTAGAGCACGAGCGCCTGAGTGCGTGTATCCGCAGCCCCATAGGCCTGGGCCGCCAGGCCGGAAGTGCCCCCGCGCAGAAAGGAGAAGAGCCAGTAGAGCATATTGAACATCACACCCCCTACGGCAATCGCGCCGATAAATACCGCACTCCCCATATGGCCGACAATAGCAGTGTCCACCAGTCCGAGCAGAGGAGTGGTGATATTGGCCAGAATGGATGGTACGGCTATTGCGAGGATTCTTTTGTTCACCTTTGAAAAATGGGAATCTTTGTTCTGTGGCTGCAAATTTACGCTTTTATCGGTGGGTCTGCCATATGTTTCAGTTTATTTAGCATATTCCGTGTAGAAAATTTTAAGAGCATGAGGTAGCCGTATTTTGTTGTCATCCAATTTAAAACGATAGATTGAGCTTAGGGCGCGATATCTCGCGAAATAAAATTTTTGGAAAAATATTTGCACCGTTGCAGAAAACTCTGTACCTTTGCAACGCTTTTGAAAGGCAACCCTGCGGCAAAGGCCGAGGGAAAGCCCAATCGGGGTGTAGCTCAGTTGGTTAGAGTACGCGTCTGGGGGGCGTGAGGTCGCTAGTTCGAGTCTAGTCACCCCGACAAGAAAGCAGAAAAGCGCCCGCAAGTCAACGACTTGCGGGCGCTTTCAAAATTAAGCCGGGACAAAAACGGGACAGCCCGTTTTTAAGCCCAATGTTGTACGGAGCATTATTTGGTCGGCGCTTTCCGCCAAATAATGTTAAAAAAATGTGTCCATCAACGAACCTCACTCCCGATAATGGGAGTGCAAGAGTGCAGCTCAGTGCACTCAGCGGAGTAAGCTCCGCACTGCAGTACACGCCGCCGGTCTACCGCGAGACCAAAGGCTGCTCGTTTATCGAGTTCTATGCCTACGACCCTGACCAGGGCAAGATGAGGCGTAAACGAATCAAGACAAATCGGATTAAAGGTGTCCAGAAACGCCGACAGTATGTCCGAGATGTAATCAATCGCCTCGGAGAGCAGTTAAAGCGCGGTTGGAATCCATGGATTGCCAAAGACGCCACCGACCTCTATGTGTTTGATGAGGCACTAAGCCGATATGAGGCTTACGTCGAAAAGATGCTGGCCAGCGGCTACTTTCGCAAGGAGACCTACAGCGGCTACAAATCGTATGTCAAAATTCTGCGCGAATACATCAAGGTTAATCCGCTGTACTACGTTTACCAGTTCGACCGCAAATTCTGCGTAGCTTTCCTAGACTACATATTTGTAGACCGTAACAATTGTGCTCAGACTCGCAACAACTACCTCAACTTCCTTCGTGTCCTTTCCGGGTTCCTCGTGGAGAAGGGCTATCTCCAGACGAAACCGACCGAAGGCATCTCCCCGATAAGCAAACGGCTCTTCCACAAAGAGCGCACCTGCATTCCCCTCGATGTCATCGGGCAGATAGCCGACTACTGCAAGGAGCATGAGCCGCACTTTCTTTTGGCTTGCTATCTGCTTTATTACGGCTTCATCCGCCCGGTTGAGATGACGCGCCTACGCGTGCGGGATTTCAACCTTCGAGCAGGTACGGTTACTATCCCTGCCGAATGCAGCAAGAACCGGAAAAAGCAAACGATAACATTGCCGAAGAAAGTAATCCTCTACGCTGTCGAGCTTGGCGTGTTCTCGGCGCCCATGGATGACTTCATATTCTCCTACGGGCTGCGTCCCGGGAACGTTGAAATCGACCCTAAGCACTTCCGCGACCACTGGGAGAAAATCCGGAAACCACTCAAAATGCGAAAGGAATGGAAATTCTATTCGCTCAAGGACACCGGTATTACGCAGATGCTTAAAGATAAACTTCCGGCAATCAAGGTGCGCGATCAGGCACGCCATTCGTCGCTCGCCATTACCGAAATTTATACTGACCACAGCGAAGATGTCAACCCTGACATCCTGAATCTCGATGGAGCCCTTTAGGCTTCATCGAGAATCGGGTAAAACTCACCCTTCATCAGCTGCGACATTCCATTTTCGGTGAATGTCGCAGTTATTTTTTTACAGATGTAGATTTTACCACCAATGTAAAATGCGGAGCGTACGTCAGGCATCGTGTCGCTCAGGAATTTGCAAGTCACTCGCATTTTCGGGTTAATGGAACGCTCGTAAATGCCACCGGCGAGTTGACGGTCTGCCAGATGGAAGGAAAAATGATAGCGGTAATATCCGGAGAGATCCTTTTTAACGGCGATATCGTATACTTCCGGGTGCGGGAGTCGGGTGCCTTGACTATAATTAGCTCCGTCATACCATGCCAAATATATACGGTCATAGTATTCGGATTTTTTATCATCCTCTCCCCGTTTAAGGATATCCATAGCCAGTGTATTGCGATCCTCGAATGGTTCGAGCTCCGAGTCAAGAGGCTCGTATTCATCATAGGATCCAGGAGAGAGAAACGGCAGAGGCCCGTATTTCTCATCTGTATCAGCCACATTGGCGGGAACAAATTCAATCTCATCTGTTTCCGCATCTTCGCTATCGTCGACGATACGGCCACCAAAATAATTGATGCGGCGCCAATTGATTGTAAATTCGTGATACCATACCGTTTTGCCTTGTTCTTGGACCGGAGCAATCTTATGGGCGCCGTGATAAGGTATAAAATATGTGTCGATTTCCTTCACATAAACAAGCTGTTTCCCCCACACTGGCATTTTTTCTCCGGCTTTCGCCCTGTATACCAGTTTTGGGAATTCAATGACCTCTGACAGTTTGTTGTAGCGCGCAATCTTATATTTCCAATTCCGGATGAACCAGTCGCACGAATAGTACTTCCACTGCGAGTGGTCACACTCTTTGTAAATCAGATTTCGAGCTGAGGTATAATCCCTGCCGCCATCTCCATCAATCGAAACTTCGGTTGCGTGTTCTTCGACAACATCCTTGATTTCGATTGTTCTTTTGCCGGAAAGAATGTCAGGCACAAACCGCATGGTTACATGTTTAGCCCGGTGATCAAATTCGAATTCTGCGTTCAAAAACAATTCCAACTTCTGGAAATACTCTTCTACCGTCCACGACGGCAGTGCATGGGCGAACCCGGGAAGGCCCCATGCGCAAGGGAGGGCATTGCATACAAGCAAATATTTATACTCTTCTTTGGCCTCCCATTTAGAGAAATCGCATGTGTAGCCTATTGCAGCGCATATCTGTTTTGTAAGATATAACAGATATGGCTGCCACGAAAGCCCGGATGAGCTTTCCGTATTCCATGAGTAGCTGCCGGAAACGTATTCGGCTTTATTTTGGATATTTCCGGAAGCGTCGTTAACCCAAGCTGTAGCTACGTATTTATTACCGTTATATGCCGGGTCCCACGCCTGAGATGGCGTGATATCGGCGAAGGAGGTTGTCGGGGGTTCTCCGAGGTCGAGATGGTTAATCACAACCTTGTCGAGTGTCGATTCGAAATTCTGAGCTGAGCGCCCTTCAAGAAATTGGGTTTTCACCTCTGTGTCGGAGATTTCGGTGATGGCGATTGAACCGAACTTGTAGAAATCGCGATGGCGAATCTCGCAGTCGAATACAATATCCTTTGCGGTCACATCCATACGGTTGATGTGGCCGAAGATTTCGAGGTTCTGAGGGCATCCGCGGAGCGGAAATGTTATCGTAAGCGTGTAGCTGTCCGAGCCAGAGAACATTCTGTTCTCACTGACGAACTCAAATGAGGTTCCTTTTTTAAGAGCTGCTGGCCGGCCGTTTATGAGTATTTCCATATATATTACTTGTTTTTGCCGGATTTACCGGAACGTGGAGTTTTGTTTTTCATAAGTTTGGCGTATTCATCCTGAGCCTTTTGGATTCCGTGGTCGCCGGAAACTGTGTTGACGGTTGCAAACGGCTCGTTTAGCCTGTCGACGAGAGCGCCGACGGCCTGAGCGTTTTGAGCAAAGGCTGCCACCATCAGCGCCCCCTGGTTATCGCCTTCGGCGATACGAGCGAGCGAGTCGTTGGCTCTGATGGAGCGCGACACATCCTCCGGCCGGAGCGAACCTATAGTGTTGGTGCGCTGCGCCAGGTCGAGAGCTTCAATCATCGGGCGAGCGACAGGATTGGCCAGAAGCTTCTGCGAGGCCACCCATTCGCCGGCATGGACGATACCCGCCGGTTCGTCGACGGCGCCCGGTTTGGTAAAACCTCCCTGCGAGTATCCCTGGGCCTCTGATGCCTGCTGTTGTTTTTTAATTGCGGCAATTTGAATAGCGCCGGCGGCGACTGCCATTGCGGCCGCGATAGGCGCCAGGATATATCCGACAACAGGGATTGCGGCTGCCGAACCAAATGCCGCCAAGGCATTAGTGGCGGTCTGTGCCACAGCCTGAATGACCTGCATGGCGAACATCTTTTTATTCGCCTCGTTTTTGGCTTTGGCGATGTCGGCCTGTTTCTGCTTTTCCAGCTTTTTGACCTTGTAGGTATTGCCCTCGGCGCGGTCGATTTCGGCGTCATAGCGTCTGTTAATAGATGCCGTCTGGAATTCCAGCTCTGCTTGCATCATCGACGAGAGGCCGGAGAAGATTGACGACATACCCGAGGTTAACGTCGACATCGTGCCTTGTAAAGCCTGGCCGCCCTCGCCCCGCAGCCATGCAGCTGCGGATTCAATGGCTGATTTATATGCAGACTGAGTGTCTTCTGCTCCCTCTTGATTGTATTCCTTGCGCATGGCGAGTTCGGCAGCCATGTATGCCTCCTTGATGCGGAGCTTTTCCGCCTCATTGTCGCCGGCGGCGGCAATTTCCTGGTTGTATACGGCGGTCAGGGCATCGAACTGCTTAGCAAATTCAGCGTCCTTTTCGCTCTGGCTCATGCCGAATACGTTATTTTTAATCTTTGCATATTCCTGCTCCCGACGCTCCATCTCTTTCAGATGGCGCTCCTGGGCTGCTATCTCCTTCTGCCGGAGATTGCGCTGGGCCTGTAGCTTTTCGTCGGATCCATCCTTGTACAGGTTTACGATATTCTGCAAATGCTGCAGTTCCGCCAGTTCGGTCACCTCGGCGAAATATCGTTGCTCGCGCTGGAGGTCGCTTGCGCTCATGCCCTCCTGCGAAAGGCGCTGCTGATGATTTGCACGCAGACGGTCGAGGAGATCCTGGTAATTTCGGTTCTCCTCGTCGAGAGTCTGTTTATTACTTGCATCACGAGACTTTTTACAAGCCTCCTCGTATTCGGCGCGGATTTTCAGCTCCTCATCGCCGGCTACGTCTGCGCGATCGAGAAGCTTCTGATAATAATCCTCGGCGATTTGCGCCATCCTTGCCGTATGCTCCGAGTAAGTAACCTCGCCTTTCGCATAAGCGATGCGGGCTTCCGCCTCCTGGCGTTCGCGCCACGCCTTTTCTTCTGCGAAGCGGTCTGGAGTATTGTCGATTGTCGAACTGGGAGGGTTATCCTGTGTTATAGGATCTACAGAGCCAATGTCATTCGACGAGGAGTTATTATTGCGGTTTCCATTACGAAATGCCATCTCCCCTTGTAGCTGTTCTAAGAGCTTCTTAGCTTCATCGGCAGATACATCTACAAAGCCCGCAATTCCTGCTATAGAATCACTTATCTTCAGTACTGTACCGCCTCCTGCTTCAACAGCTTTCTTGGCATAATCTATCATAGACTGGATTTCAGCATCGACGAGGTCTCCATATGGACGTTGCTGCCTCTGAATAATATCCACCTCATTTAATGCGGTTTTTCGGATATTCTGGGCGCCATACATGTCGTTCACAACTGCCGCAGGTTGCGGTATTTGCTTAACACCGAAAAGTTCGCCAATCGATGAATTTTGAGAAGCAGGTGAAAGATTTGCAAATAAGCCCTCGGCCGCTTCGGCATTAGGAACATTTTCCGATAATCGATTAAGCCTTGCAATGGTCTCATCGCTTAAAGCGCGGTTTGAACTCATCGCTGTAGAGACTTGCATCGCAAGACGGGCGGCCTCTCTTTGGTCTGCGCCATAGGCTACAAGTGACACCATGAGTTGTTTTTGAAGCGATGACATCTGCTCGAAGTATGTGTCGTCGACTGCCTTACGAGCTTCCTCTATTCCACGTTCTTCATTGGCAATACGTATAGCCTCGGCAAGGCGTTTATATGCGGTTTCGAGGTCAAGGATTTTACCTTCCTCAGTGACAAGGCCATCCAAATATGCGCCATATTTACTTAATAATGCGTTTTTTGCCTTGTCATATTCCTCCGTTCCTTCCGTTGCACCTTCCAAGGCTCCGACTAACTTGTCAAGTTCAGTCAATTCCTTTTCCATCTGTTCGTTGTATTTGAAAGCAGTATTGATAGAGTCTCGCATTTTGGAATTGAAATCTTCGGTTTTCGACACCAATTTGCTGATTATTACTGCAAGGGTTGCAAGCAATGAGATAACGAGACCAAACGGATTCGCCTTCATTGTTGCATTTAGAAATGTAAAAGCAGTTCCAGCAGCCTTTGTGCCGTGGGTTAACGCAATCATCCCGACTTGACAAAGGCCTACGGTGTATTTAAATGCCGCCACGGTATTTTTGCCCAGTAAAACTGCTGCATTCCAAGCTTTTTGAGCAATCGTGGCAGTCCCGACGGCCACATAATATGAGCCGATAGCTGTAGTAAGTACTAATAGCGCGGTTTTGTGCTCAATGCAGAAATTGATTACAACCGAAAGGGCCTTAGTCATTGCAGAAGTTGAGGATATAATGTGCGCCATAAGGGGCGAGAGTTTCGCGCCAAGCTCTATGCGCAGTTCTTGAAAACGCTTTTGAGCTTTTTCGAGGGACGCCTGTACGGTAGTATTTTGAACCTCGAATTCCTTATCAATTGAGATGCCTTCCTCAAAAGCTACGGAGGCTTCTTGCTGACGCTGACGCACAAGGTCAATGTTCTTGGCGAGAGACGACAACGTTGTAATTGCGCGAGAACCATTCTCACCCATATCTGCGAACATAGGTGCAAGGACGTTCATTCCTCCGGCCTTATTTAGGGCGTCGAGGAATTCGAGCAAAGCTCCGTTTGCATCAGTGCGGAGCTTTTCTGCGAAAGAGGTTACTTCGAGTCCGGCAACTCTTGCATATTTGGCCGGATCCCGCATCATTCGGACAAGTACCTGCGACACAGCTGTCGATGAAGATTCGACTTCAAGCCCTATGCTGTCGAGCACGGCGCCTAATCCCATAATCTGCGAGACGGTCAAATCAGCCTGAACACCGACTCCACCCATTCGCTTTGCGAAATCCGCTATATAAGGAGCAGAAGCCGAACACGACTGCGACAATTCATTTATTACAGAGCCAGTCTTTAAGAGCGATTGTTCTACCCCGAATCGTTCTTTATCGCCGAAGATGTCTGTGAGCTTAGAGAGAGTTAGGGTCGCGCCATCCCCAAGGTCATCGAGAGCGACGTTTATTTTATCGGCGGCACGGACGAAGCCGAGAACATCTTCCTGCGAGGAAAGGCCGAGACGCCCGGCCTCTTGTGCAAGTTTATTAAGCTGCTCACGAGATGAACGCGTGTCAATGTTCTTAAATTCCTCGTTAAGGTCGGCCACTTGGTTGGCAGTCATGCCGGTAAACTTGCGGACATTGGCCATTTCCTGGTCCATCGATGCGTAGGCATCGACATACTCGTGCATGGTTTGCATGAGTTCATCATATCCCTGCTTAATCAAATCTATGGCAGGCCAAGCACTAACGGCCCAGTTTTTGAATTTTCCCCATGCTGACTGCCCTCCTTCAAGTTCCTCCGTCAGCTCATTTATTCGCTCCTTAACGCTTTCGATTTGAGCTGCATATGTTCGCCATTGCTCGGTATTTGGCTTTGTCATGCGCAATTCGCGCTCAAGATATTTAAGAGCATTGCGCAAACCGTGAATTGAAGTATTGGCGAGATTGTCAAGAACAATGCCGGTTCCTTTGGCGGCCGATTCAGTCCTATCCAGCTCCTTATTGACCTTATCAAGTTCTCGTTGTAACTTATTGGCGGCCTTCTTATCGCCGGCGGCCAGGGCATCCTGAAGTTTTTTGTTTAGATCTTGGGCTTTATCGCTGAGCCGTTTCATTGCGGCCTCAGCCTGTTCGCCATTGACAAAAAGGCTAACAGTAGCTTTATCATTGATATTGCTCATAGTAGTGGAGAGAAATTTCCACAAAACTATGAGCAATAAATTATCCCTTAAAAGACGAAAACGCCACGGCTACAATCGGCTGTGGCGTTAAAATTTAATCATCCCAGTAATATTTTTTCTTGCGTCGCTTCATCGACCCTCCCATCCACGGGAGCCCATACGGCTTTTCTCCACGCCGATATGTGTTTTTCCTACGGCGAGGAGGGTTCCATCCGCACCAAAAGCTCGGAGACGAGATTTTGGCAATGACGAAGATAACACCTAATATTATGAGGATTGTAATCATTTTAGTCTATAGGTTTGAGAATCCAGCCGCTGAGGGCATCGTCTTTTTCGAAGTGGCACCGAAAGCCACGTTCGGCGAGGTAGTCGCAGAGCATATTTTCGTCGAAGTTGCACATCGTGCCCATGTCGAGAATCATTGTCTGCGTGTCGACGAGCGTACATGTGTCGAAGTCGAAGCGGTCGGCAGGAGCGAAGTTCGCGATGTAAGCGTCGACTACGGCCTTTTGGCCTGCGGTTAGTTGTCTAAGTTCTTCCATTTTCTTGTTTACTGTTTGGCGTTACAGGCAGGTATAAAAAAGACGGCTGCCATATTCCGTCGCCAAACGTAAACAAGAATTTCCTCCGAGGAGCAAAAGTTGTAGAATACAGCAGCCGCCTATGAGGCCGTATGGGCATAAAAAATGCCCGAATTATGTTCGAGCCGATAACCGTGGCTCACTCGGAAGAGAAAGACTCTTATTTACGTTGGCACTGCAATTATACGAATTTTTTTTCAATACGACAACTAATTAACATTTAATAGTTTTCATGGCAATTTTTAGCGCAGATAAAAGGCTGAGAATCAGCCTTGATTTCTTGCGCGAGACTGGCGTTTTTCTACGAAAATCCACGAATTTCCAGACGTAAAAATCTTAAAAGGCTGATTTATCAGCTATTAAAAAGGGGTAAAGGGGAAATTCTTCCCATTTTCCGTCAGAAGACCCCCCGTCCGCCCTAAGTATCGGAACGCCGCGCCACGAATGAAAATATCGGAATATGCAGGGCGGTATTGCGCCATTTATGGAGGATTTTGCCCCCATGGGCGCATGGTAAAGCGCCATCACGTGAGCCGAGCACCGCATGGTGGTGCTTGACTCGTGGATGGCTCCGCTCTGCCCCCGCAGCGGGGCGGTAGTCGGCGAGGCATGGAGTGAGGCGGCGCTCGAGCGCAACGGAGTCGGCCATCGGAGCAGAGGGAGTGCGTGTGTGTCGGTGCATGGTAGCGAGGCTGTAGGCCCACACCGCTGTCAGCATGGCTGCAGTGTGGCGAGATAGGCCGACGAATGAGCGGATGGAGGATTATGAGCCAAGCGCAGCGCAGGCGTTAAGGCCGGCATTGGCGCATGAGGATGGGCCGCCACAGTGCAGTGGTGATGACCGCGCCGTGAGCGACTTGCTCCGTGGCGTTGGCTCAGCCCACGGCAAGTACTCTCAATCCCTCTACTCCGATGGCCGACGAAGTGGAGCGACAGTGTGCCGCCTCAGCCCATGCCGAGGGGCTTGGGGTGGGGTGTTGCCGCCCGGGCCGGCATGATCCGGCGGCAACAAAAACGCCCCCGCCGGGAGGGCGGAGGCGTAGCGCCGATACTAAATACCGGTCAATTTATTTGGCGGTTAAACAATTAGTTGCTATATTTGCAATTGGATAAGGCTTACACTGAGAAGTTAATGCTACTGCATGTGATTCAGTGTGTGCCTTATTCGCTTTTTATCCTAACCGCCGTAGAGCTCTTATTCGATATTCTTTCTTGCCATCGGCGCCAACGGAAGTTTTCCATCGTACAGAATAGTAATGCCATTCTGATGCCATGAAATTGCGATGGGCGTAGGAGTGGCTATCAATTGTCTCTACCTCAATCTTATTCCTACGAAAACGGCGAGCCCCAAGCGTCCGGCGAACGCGGAACACACATCCCCGTTTCTTTTTTAACGACCAGAAATGAAATTTTTTCGTGGCGTCTTTAGCCGTTGAGCCTTTCGGTCTTACAGCCCGGCTGCGGAATTGAATCTGAAATGGGTCGCCGGATGGCCGTAGGTGATCCCCGGTCAACGCAGCCATTACTTCCGTATATGTCGGAGGTGCGAGCCTGTCGATGGCAAAACCTCCAGCACGATGTGGAACATTGCAGCCTACCCACCCGCGCTCTTCGTCATAACGCACAATTAACCTACTGCCGTCAGGTTGCGGACCGAAGCCGGAAGGATCCTTATATACTGCCATATCAGCATGCAGACCAAATGAATCAAGGAAGACTGCGCCAGGAGTTTTCTTGCTGATGGTAGCCACTCCATTCTCGACGGTGATGTTTAACGGCGAGAGCTCCGGCTTAATATACATCTTCGAGTCGCCGGGAGCTAAAGAAAGATATACCCGCAGCAGCCCGACAGCCTCGATGGTGAAAGGCTCGGTAGCGTTTTCGTCACCAAGCCAGTCCTTGAAAGCTTTTGTTGTCAGAGAGACCGGAATCCATGAGCCGTCGCCGAATTGCAACTTCGGCGTCAGGTAGTAGTTATGGGTGCCATTGCTGCCGATTCTCGGCAGACGGCCCACGATTACGCGTGGAGGCACTGCATTTGTAAGCCCACCGAGCTTATCACGAGTCACATTTATTTTTTCATCCGCTATTCCTAAGCCTGCTGAAATCACCAATATATCACCGGCAATCTTCTCCAGCTCCTTCCACTTGTTAAGCAGGGGATAGAACTTGACATACCAGTATGCAGGCGAATTGGCGGCGTTGGAGGCTGTAATATAGAAGATGCCCGGCGCGGTGATGGTTTCGTCATCCTTGGCTGTTGCGCTCGTTTTTTTGCCGAAGCGGGCAGCTCCGACAACTACGAGATATGGCACGTTCTGCACCTTCCCCGCGCCAATGATTGTGCCTTCGGCATAGTTGGCACCGGCCTGATCGGCCGGATCGTCAGAAGCTTCGGAGGGAGGACAGCCGTAGGGTACCAACGTGGGCGTGCGGAAAGTATCGCCAATCTTAAAATCTCTGGGCTGGGAAGCGGACCCTGTTCCATAGTAGGACCAGTCTGAGGGACGCTCGCCTAAATCTCCCCAATTGGGGATTGCGCCGTACTGCCAGGAACTACCGCCGGCAGAAGCGGAAAGCTTCTGCGGGTCCGGTTCGACGATAGGGAGGACAACAATGTCAACATTATCATTGCGAATGTGAAAGTAGTATGCAACCCCTTCCCCGGCTTCCGTCATTGACGCATATACAGTGCAATAGGCCCCATCGGATTCTTCATTCCGTATCACACCCATTACCGTCAGATGGCATACCGATACACCGAGAACCTTTGACGCATCCAGCCGGTCGCCGGCCTTAATATCCGCCAGGGCGGCCGTTAAACTGGCGGGAGTGGGAAACTGCACAAGCACCATCCCGTCCTGTTCCGCCTCGGTGACTGAATCAAGGTCATCGGGGGTCAAATCCCACGTACGCGGAGTGGCTGCGCCTATTCCGGCGGCTAAAGCCCGGGCGGCATCCTCGCCGACATATCTCTTATTCGTGCTCATAGTTTATGTAGTCGTTAGGGTTATACACTTCTTTGGGTTTGAAAACAGAGCGCCCGCGCATCTGGCGGAGGCGTGTCCGGAAGCGCTCCAGCGCCTCACAAGTTGCGGGTTGATCAGCGCCAGCGCCAGCCTCATCTTCGACATCGAACTCCAGAGTGGCAATCTGGAGCTCATCGGCAGGGAGCAGTGCGGCAATCTCGTCGGCGGTAATCTCGACGACGGGCACAAGTTTCTTCAATGCGGCAACATCCTCGATGGTTGCCAGACGCACCCAGTTCTCAGGGTTGGACACATTGGCATCGTGCTTTACTGCCGGTGGCGCTATGGTCGGAGCCGCAGCCGAAGCGGCCTGCACGGCCTCCTCGGATTGCGCCGAGACCTCGACCTCGTCATCAAAATACACGTACTGGCATACACCCCAGCACTCATCTACGCAGCCCAGCAGCAGTGCGCCCGGTTTGATGGGCTGGGTGCCGATAGTGTAGGTGCCGGCGGCGGTGAACAGCGCCTTCTCCGTGGCGAAGTTGTCCGGGAGATAGAGGACCTCGCGGCCTCGCTCGAGAATTTGCTCCTGGAGCTCTGCATCGGCGACCTGCGCGGTATTGAGGGCCTGGGCGATGGCGCTCTGGCGGTCGGCGGCCTCGGCGGTGATGAGAGCCTTAATCTCGGTAAGCTTTGCCAGGAGGGTTTCATCGTCCTTGCATCCATCGAGGAATGCGAGAATTTCGCGGAAGCTCTCGATGGCCTCGGTGGCATTGTCGTGATCCAGGGCGTCGAGGTCGGCCCGGAGTTGGGCGACGAGAGCCGCGGCCGATGAGGCTGTAGACACAGCGTTGCCGGCTTTGGTGACAGCGATGTTGGCTGCTGCCAAAGCATCAGCTGCGTTACGGGAAGCCGCCGGCATCTCGGATGTGAGGTCGACACCCTGTATAGCTGCGGCGATGTCATCGAGTATCGCTCCGAGGTAAGCAGGAGTGATGGAGCTTTGCTCCACCATGGCTTTAAGAGCGTTGATTTTAGCGAGGAGAGATGTATAATCTTTCATTTTGAGAGAGGGAGAGGAGAATGATTATGAGCAAAGATACCGGCATTAACAGCGCTGATAAAAGACACTTAAGCCAGCCCTTTGCGGCGGTAGTAGTTGGAATTATGGCGGGCGCGATCAGCGTCGAGCGTATCGCAAAACATAGATTTAAACTCGTCGCCGAGCGAGCGACCCATGAAATCACGCAGTTTCATGATTGATGAGTAATATTTTATCGAGAACCAGCGGCGGCGCTCACGTACCTTATCGTGGCCGATGTCGCCCGGATTGCCGATAGGCACCTCGCGCCCTGTGCCGAGGTCTTGCCAAAGGCCATACTCCAGAAACGTCTGAGAGAGCGCGATGTCGTAGAACCGGCCATCAGCCCTGACCGGCAGCTGCAGAGGCGAAGAGAGCAGCGCACCTGTATCGACAACGTCGAGCAGACGGATACGCTCAATCCAGATGTCGACCATGGTGTTATTCCATCCTTCGACAAACTTCTCGCGCTCGGCTATAGGATCTCGTTGAGCCATTCTTCCGGGTTATATGATAAGTCTGTGAAGGTGTCGACGGCAATCTGGAAGAACGCACAGGCTCCGCCGGTGTAGAAATACTTGTCAATTTCGGTAAACGAGATGCGGTCATCGAGGTAGATGCTGTGCTCGCGGAGTCGGGTTTTCTCCTGGATCAGCACCGACATGAACTGCCGGAATAGCTCGTTCATCTTCTGCAGGTAAGTCTGACGCGCCTTCTGGTCGTCGGATTTGTGGCGCATGAAGAGGAACACCGTTTTGACGCGGCGTGTGTGAGGAGAATTATTGAGGTCGATACCTCCGGCCGAAGTGTCGCTGACGGCTACATATGCCTTTGTTGAGAGTGCCCGGTTGAGCAGCGCGTGAAAACCTTCGAGCGACGACACACGTTCGAAGGAGAAACCGTTCGCCTGAGCGAACTTATTTGCGGCAGTCAGCCGTTCGAAGAATGCGGCGGCATCCCAGTTAAAAGATATATCATTCATGATTTCGGGTACTTGCGGTTAAGCTCTTCATATTCCTTGGCGAGCGCATCCAGCTCGGTCAATGCACGGTGAGCCGGCATGGAGAGGATAAGCGACTCCTTCGTGATGTCGCCCTTTGTGAGCGCGCGAATCTGAGCATCCATATTGCGGCGCAACATATCTTTGTCCGGTTCCGTCGCCTCGCCCGGCGCCGCCGGCTGGAAGAAGTGCGGGTAAAGCCGATTACAATGGGCTTTGACCCCGGCCCACCAGTAGAAAATAGAGAGAGTTTCGTGGTCTGCGAGCTTGATACCCGGCTTGCGATAGAGCAGTTCGGCCATCTGGCGGAGGAACTTATCTGACTTAGCCACCTGGTAGCCCTGCCAAAGCGCCTCGCACGCGAGCCAGTCGTCGAAAGTAAACGAATCGTCGAGGTCGGCGTCGACCGCGTCGGCTCCGTCGATACGGGCGAGGCGGACCGGCGCCTCCGGGAGTTCCGCTACCCATGCGAGCACATCGGTTGCGGCTGCAAGATCTGCAGCACTGATGAGGTACTCCCTCCCGTCATGAGCGACGAGCCAAGCGTCAGCGTAAGGAGTAACGACGCGCATGCCGTTCCACCGGAAGAGGCAGTAAACGGCCACCTGGGCGGCAGTCTGCGCCGAAAAATCATCAACCGAGCGAAACGGGCGGTTGATGTTTGCCCGGTTGATCCTTTCGATTGTGCGGAGCAGAAACACGAGTTGCTGCTGGGATAAATCAGCCCAGGAAGTAGGAGCAATGAGATTGAGTGCAGCCATCAGAAATAGAAACCACCTTTAATGTTATTTTTAAATCCCATCGCATTGTAGATGGCGCCCATCTTCGACTCCCACATATTTTTGTATGTCGGGTGATACGTAAGCTCGTTAACGATAGGGCGAGACGCGTGCCAGAGCGCATTTTGGTCAAGGCCACGGTCAAACTCTTTAATCGCGATCAGGGTTGTAACCGTGGCGATAATCAGATTGACGAGCGAATTTGAGCGCGATACAGCGCCGTAATTGTAATCGTCGCGCAGAGTGTCCATCAGATCGTGGCCGAGGTATCTGTCAGCCAGAGCGGACTCGACCAGGAGGGCGCGACGCCGCGCCTCCTCGTATGGCATATGGATGCCGTCAGCATCGCGCGGACCGATGAAGGTGGCGCAGAAATACTGGCCGCGCTCAGATTTACACCACTCCGCATATGTGTGACAGTAGTCGAGCAACGTAGGGATAGCGGCGCGAATGCGTCCCTGCAGAGAATTGATCAGGCGCTCAACGCGCTCCTTCGACGCCGGCGCCATCGTGTCGGTGCTGACAACAGCCATGCCGGTAGGCGTGACGACCAGATCGAGCGACGGCAGCGCGTCGGCAACAGCCTTGCAGACGAGGATACTCATTGCAAACTCGTTGTGCGAGGCGCAGAGGAAATCTTCCGGGCCGAGGTATTCCGATTCGAGCCATGTCTTTGCCGAGTCGATAAACGGAGCGAGCTTTTCGGCGAGCGGTGTTTCCCCCTCAACCTCGGTCAGCACATTCGGGAGGCAGCGCCGGATGGCATCATTCGTCAGAGTTGTTATCTGCATTTGGGTTGTCGTTTTTGTGGGTTACTACTTTGGCGTCGGCGTGTTCGTCGAGCGTTGTGAGCTGTATAAATGGGCAGTCAGGGTGTACGCCCTGCCATTTGTTATACCGGATGATGATTTCGTGCGGAAGGAAAAGCAGGTCGTGGTAAGGCTTTTGGAGCGCCTGAGCAATCGTGTAGAGCTCGCGTTTGTCAGAACCGGAGTTATTGGTCTGCGCCTTTCCCGGCACAGAGCCCACGAGATTGCTATGCACGCGCATGGTAAAGCAGATCATGTTGACCGCCTCGGCGATATCCGACTCCCAGTCGCCGCCCTCCTTGTTTTTTGAGTCGATGCAGTTGACGGAGATATCCGGAGTCTCCCCTTTGCCGTCGAGCGAAATGCTTTTCCCGGTGAAGAGCACCGAGCCGGTATTCTCGTGGTTCGTCAAAAACTCGAGCATTTCGCGCTTCTTCTCATTCATCAGCTTCAGCTGATCCTCGACGCGCGACACCCGGCGCTCCTTAAAGAGATTATCCCAGTAGCGCGGAGATACCTCGATCACATATTTGATGGGAGCAGCATTTTCGAGCTTCGACCGCTTGGCCTCGCCTATTAGGCGCTTGATGTTGTACCACGAACCCTTAAAGAGAGCCGCATAATGTGGTATAGGATAATATGGCGAGTCGACGCCCGGGAAACGCGTGAGGATTGCAAACTTGTGAGTTTTGCTTACAGGTTGCCCCTTGCGCGACGCCCGGAGGCCCATGCGCTGCTGGAGGTCGCGCCATGGTGAGCGAGGGTCAAGAAGCTCGATTTCCTCGAATGTGTCGTCCGGCTGGGGGTTGCGGAACTGACCGAAGATAATTTTCGTCAGGCGCCCGGTTTTCGGGTCGGCCGGAGCGAAACGGCAATAACAAGCCGGTTTGCGGTGCAGCTCTACGATGCGGGAGCCATCGTCGTTGAGGATTACCACCGACACGGCAAAATTAAAATGCTTGAGGTCCTGGCACACGCCGAGGAAATAATCCGGCAGAGGATTGTCGAGGAGAAAATCCTTGACCTCGTCCTTGACAGACTGCGATGCAGCCTCCGTGCAATAGCGCAGTCCGGCGCCATAGCATACCTCGGCATTGAACAGCTGGCAGGTTGAGAGAGTTTCGTCCTCCTCGATATATCGGATAATCGAATAGGGGAGCTGGTCATCACCTCCCCAGGAGATATACTCCTTGCCGTCGGGAGTGGTGCGCGTATTGAAGCGGGCGGAGTCACGGAACGCCTCCGTCGTCTTGGTAACAAAGGCAACACGGGCATTGCTGAGAGGGAGATTTTCGACAGAAAAACAATCGTAAGCAGGATTAATCATATGGAGAGAGTGAGGAATTTAGAGGAAAACTTCGAACTCGTTTATGCCGATGATGCAGACGTCATGGATAGACATCTTGCGGCCATTATGCAACATCTTGATCGTGCGCATTCCGGTGTAAAAATCGTATCTGAGCGATACGACATTTTTTGCCGTCATGATCTGACCGTTTTTCTTGACATAAGTCAGCGTAACCGGCTGACCGGAATCAAGCATTTTGCGGGCGGTGGAGATGTGAATTGAATCAGTCATATTCTGGGGAGAAAGTGTCGTCAAAGACCCGGCTGCGCACCGGCATGATACCGTCGAAACGCGAGTCGAATACGCGCGGGCGGTAGTCGGCGAAACGCCATGTAAACTTTACGGTAGTAAGGGACTCATCCGACGAGCTGGGTTCGCAGGTCTGGTCGGTTATTATAACCGGCTGGTGGTCGTAGCCGAACGACAAGTTTACGGCATGCGACGCAAGGAACTGCTCGAAGATGTGAACCTCGTCGGCCGTCAGCGACTCTGTCTGAACCTGGTATGACCGCTCCACATTTCGGTCATACTGCTTTGACTGCCCCCTGCACACAGCGACGTCGCGCGAAACGTCCGTTTTAGTAGTCATCACGCCGGCGACGTCGATGTATTCCATGACGTTAAAGCAGTTCCGGAATGAAAAAGTCAGGTATGCAGCCGCCGGCACGATGTAGCACATTTTCTGCAGTCCAAAATATTCGATGCTGAAATAGAGCACATCGCGCAGCGGCTCTTCGGGTGGATTCTCGGACTGTCCGAGCGCCCACTGGAGGATTCGCGATACGTTGAAATATACCGTTGACTGTGCGTTGAAATCTTTTTGCACCGACTGCTCTACAACAGCGAGATCGTCGGAACCGGCGGCATGGCCGACGGCCTTTATGACGAACGGATAAGCCGAGCCGTGATTTACCGTGGCAATCGCCACGATAGAATCCTGATGCACACGCTGTGCCGTGGCAGCCAGGAAGAAATTTTTCTCGGCCATAAAGGAAGGCGGTATGGTATACTCGCAATAGAGGAAATGCACGTCCATCGACACATCGTCGAAAGCAATTGTGATGGTGTCGGCAACCTTATCGCGCATGCGGAAGTATTCCTCGACGAGCGCGCCGACGTCATCCAGCTGAACGCGGCCGTTGTAGGCGTACAACGATGTAGCGTAGAACGTCTCCGGCTCGTCGCCGCGGCCGTTTTCGCACGACAGCGACACGTCGATGCGGTCCTTGTCGGTCGACGCCGATATTTCTGACACGTTAGATGTCAGATTGTATTGCATCCCCTCGAGGGCTGTGGAATCAAATTGCGTTGCCATGCCACAAAATTAGCGGTAACCCTCAGGGTGATAAAAGACAAACGGCGCAAGGAGTACTCCGCGCGCCGCGATCAGTGGCTCCCGACCCGGGCCGATGCCGGATAAATTAAAGCACCCCCGCCGGGATGGCGGAGGCGCGGAGGAGGAAGCTATATTGCAGAAATTATTCAGTGATATCCTCGCCGTTGCGAAGGAGGTGGAACTCGCGTTCGTCGTCGGTCCAATAAGCGTCCTCGCGCTCTTTGTCGAAAGCTTCGCGGGCATCGTAAATATTATTGTATGTGGCAATTGACTCGCCGTCAGCGGTTATTTCGTAGCAGTCGGTACCATCCTCCCACCATCCTATGGTCACGAACGTATCCTTGTCGATGAAAACGTCGAGGGCCGGGGTTTCTCCTTGCCACTGGAAGTTTGGTATTTCGCTGTCGTCGTAGTCTGAGCTGTCGGTGAGGACTGACGAGCGAGTAGTAGCGCCGGGGAAATATTGGGTTATGTACTCAAGAGCGTCGATGCGGGTTTTGAAAAGCTTGTTAATCATGGCTGCTGAATTGTAAGAGTTAGAAGAAAGATTGATGGAAAGGTTGAGAGCTGCAGCGAGAGTGCTTATTGTGTCGATGGTGACGTTAGCCCGGCCGCCTTCGACGCGGCAAATCTGGTTTTTGTTAATGCCGGTGAGTTCTTCGAGGGCGCGAACCGTAAGGTTCTTGGCTACGCGTGCGTTGCGGATGGTTTCTCCGATGCGCTGGCGGGATTCGCGATTGATTTCTCTGATGTCGTTTGCCATAGTAGTTTTGCCGAATTTATCCAGCTGGCGCCGCTGTTTTTGTTTGACACTGCTAAGTTACGCATTTATTTTATTGTATCAATATATAGGTACGATTTTGACATTAATTTAATATATTAGATTCTGCCAAAAAGAAGGCTCCCCAAAAACGGAGAGCCTTGCGAGTGAAGAGCGATTAAGCAACCTTTGCTTTGGCCTTTATTGAGCGCTTTTGGGCTTTCGGCTCTTCGCGCTGCTCGCAGATAGCCACTCGATGTCCGGCCCGGACTAATTTGGGGAGATACGTATCGAGGGCATGGTGAGGAAAGCCGGCGAGCGGGATGTAATCATTTTTGCCGTTTGCGCGGCGGGTGAGCGTAATACCGAGCACATCTGACGCGGTGGCGGCATCCTTGCCGAAGATTTCGTAAAAATCGCCTACGCGGAAGAGCAGAATAGCATCGGGGTGTTTGGACTTCATTTCCTCGTATTGCTCCATCAGAGGCGTGCGAGTGATGCTCTTAGCCTTGCGGCGCGGCGCGGCTGCAGGAACTTTGGCTTCGGCCTCGGCTTCGGCGATGGCCGCTTTGCGAGCCTTTGCGCGCGAGCTGACGGCGCCAGTGCGCTTGATTTCCGCCTGCAGGAGCGCAAAAGCATTTTTGGAGATGGGGCAATCTGCGCTCTTGAGTAAAAACGCGTAATTGAGAGCGTTGGCCGCATTGCGGAAATTTACGATATGCGAGATAGTGCGGTCCGACATATATGTGCCCACGGAAATGATGGCGGGCGCTTTCGCGGCATCGGCCTGGCCGTCCGCATAGATATTAAGCTTGATGAGCGACTGCGGCGCGATGAAAGCCGTAACGCATACAGGGGAGGGAGTTGTAACTGCCGAGAAGAGATTGCTGTTTGTAGACATAGTGGTAAGAAGTTGAGTTATAGGATTGTGAAAATAATTAGCACCCGAAGAAGATGCGGAAAAAAGCGTTTTCGACTTCGACCTCAAAATGTGCCGTGCCGTAGTTGGATTCGCGACCATTTATCGGATTGGAGGAGAGGTGAGCAGCTTTTACAAGCTCTTGCTCTTTGTTGATTTCAGGCTGCTGAATGCCTGAGGGCTGTAGCTTATTATTCAGGATGTTCTTTTCCATTTTTCGTACTTGTTATCGAGTTTGATTTAGCTTTTACATTGCAGCATGATGGCGGACGAAAAGCACACTGAGGCAAATTTTCATTGAAAAATACCGTAGTGTAATGAGGATGATTTTTCGGATGAAGTGCATCTCAATTTGCCGGGTGCGGATCCGCCATAAATTCGCGATGGAAATAGCGTCAAATCAGACCGATACAAGTACAATGGAAAGAACTCGCAACAATGAGCTGCCGGAAGCAATGAAGGAGCCGGTGCCGCCAGGAATCAATAAAGAGAAAGAGAAAAAAAACGAGTCAGGGATGGAAACCGTATGGCCGAGACCTCAGGCTCGGTGCGGAGCATGATAGCCCGGCCCGCAGGGGAGACTCCCAAAAAGAAAAAGGTCGCTCCCGGTAGAACCGAGAACGACCTGAGGAAGGAGGAGAGAAGAATGAGAGCTATCAGCCATCGAGAGCAAGGAGGTAAGCCTCAAATCCTGGGGCCCAACAGACGGCAATCCCACCATAGAAAGTCCATAGCCAATCCCAGATGCAGAAGGGACGCCCCCTCATAGAGGAGTAATGCAGTTCCTGGATAAAGCCGATGATGGCCGCTACAGCGAGAGCTACTGAAATCGACCTCCATGGCATATGTGGGGGAATATATGCGAAAAATCCGCCGACGATGAAAGCGGTGGTAGCTCCGAGTATGAAGCGGAGGGTTCTATCAATGCCACGGAGGGCAGCACGGAGGGTCATTTGCGTTTAGTATATATGAATAGTACGATACCGAAGATTAGAATAGCACCGATAAACGAGAGGTAGATTGCCCAGTCAGCAGGGCGCAGAACGTCATTATTGGTCCTTGATAACTGGCGCTTTTTAGCCGAGGATTGAGCCGCCAGAGCAAAATTTCCCTGCTCTTCGACGGCTGCAGTCTGTTTGGTTGAATGTTCGTTGGACTCCTTAGCCTTAGCGCTCTCGATAGTCAGAGATTTGGGGGCTGTCCTGGCATCAGGGTGAGCCGAGTCGGGCGCGAAGAAATCTATTCGGATACCTGATAAATCCAGCTCGCGAGTTGCAGAGATGATAGAGAGGATATCATCCCGCGAGAACTTGATAACGGAGCTGACAGCTGACACAGTAGTAGTGTCTGCATATTCGACCGATGATTGCTTCTGTGACCGGCACGAACATATTGCTGACGTCAGAAATATGCTCAAGTATAAAAATTTTAGAAAGTTTTTCATAGGTCAGCGTATTCAGACTTAGCCTCAAAGCACGGGCACTCCTTGATACGTTCCCAGGGGTCGATGATGCCGTTGTGGTTTTTGTCCTCGGAGAAATCGCGGTGTCCCTGGATAATGGCACCGGGGAACTGAGCCTTAAGACGTACCAAAAGAGAGCGCAGCGAAGTTTTCTGGGCCGGAGTGCGGTTGTCTACCGCAGTAAGAGCCTTTGTCGATGTGTCGACGCCCCCAATCCAGCATACGTTGATTGCGATCGGGTTGATGCTCGGGCCGACGCCGTTGCTCGACCGGTCAATCGGCCATGTGTTAACCACATTGCCATCGGGTTCTACTATGTAGTGGTAACCTGGTTTCGACCATCCGAGGCCGCCCTTAGCCTTAGAGCGCGTATGGAAGGACACGATGTCAGCAGCTTTATTGCGTTGACTGCCGGCGCTGCAATGCACGACTATAAACTTGATATTTCTCATCATACAGGAATTTTTAAGCGACGCATACGAGCTTCGAGGCGTAGTTCAAACGGCTTCATCGGCGGCGCCCTTTGGAATTTCACGGTCGCGAATAGACTCCAGGAACGCTTTGAGTTGAAAATTAAGATCGATGCCGAGGAAAGCGCCGGCGGCGACGAGCAGCATGCCGAACACGGTAATAACCGACGGGTGGATTTCGCCCACAGGCGGCATATAGAGAGCCAGCATGACAACGACCATACCGAAAACCACGAGCACAAAAGCCAGGAGCGACTGTGCCGTGAGTCGGTGTTTGACGGTGGTTACTGTAGTAGACATAGAGGAGAGAGCATTAATTACGATACAAAAGTACAACCGCACGAATGTACGGAAAAAGACAAGCGGCGCTACAAAATGCCGCCCGCGTCGATAAGAGCAGCGCCCGAATAAGGGCGCCGCTCGCAACCGATGTAGAGCGTGTCGAACGCATCGGTGCCGTCGGTGCGGTGCTCGAGCAGATCATCCTCCGACTCCGCGAGTTTTTCGCCGGCCTTGTTTTTGCGGAACCCGAGGCGGCCGCGCTCTATGCCGGCCGACTGGATAGCAAGGATAAGATCATCGTTATTCTGGCGGTTGAAATAGGGCATGAGGCGGTTGCGCCCTGCGAAACCTCGGTTGATCAGGTTGTATTTTTCGTCGTGGCGCATAGGATTGCCGAGCGGAACCGGTATAACGAGCCATCCATGGCGCTCGAACTCCTGAATGATAGTGTATCGAAAATCGATATCATTTACGGCATAGTTGGAGCCAAGGGCCGTTGAATCGTAGTAAAAAACTACGGTTTTCTCGTTGTGGGCGGCGTAGTACTGGCAGAACTCGGCGATAAGAGCAGGCAACTTGCGCTCGTATTTCACATAAAACGACTTGATGACGTTGAGGCGTCTAAGATGCTCGTCCGGCTGACCTGCCACAATCCAGTTGATGTTCGCATTGTAGTCCAGGCCGACGCAAATAGGCGCGTGGCGGTTGAGGTCGCGGTCGGCCCGGCAGTCGACAGCCTCCGGCTCAAAGTCATATCCGAGCGAGTCGAGGTATTCGAAATCGCTTGCGTTGTACTTGTGATCCTCCTTCATGGATGAGTAGAAGCCATCGCGAGCGATGCCGATTTTTTTGCACATGATGGAGGTCTGGAACGTCAGCGGCGTAAGGTCGCGCTTCATATCGCGCAAATACTGCTCGCCCAGAAGCTCGATATTTTCAACGCTTGAATACTCGCGGTAGTACGTGGCTACAGAGCGGAGACGGTTGATATTGGCATCAAGACGGCGCAGATGATTGCGGAGATAAGACGGAGGCTCAATCCCCCGGCGGCGCATCTCCAGAATCTTCTGCTTGATACGCCATACCTCGTAAACGCCGGCCTCGATAGCCGCGATAACATCCGGATTCATCTTTTTCTCGTACTCCAGGAACCACGAACCCTTTTTACTCTGCGGCATATCGGAGAGAACCAACATAGCATGGTTAAAAGAGTGGCGAGAGAAATGAGATTTAATGCCGCCGTTAGCCGGCAACGTCTCATTTGTAAGTTTTACAGGGTCAATGAACTTAGCCTCGTCGACCAGGAGCCATGAGAGAGTAAGCGAGTTGGCCGCGCCGGGGCGATCCTGCGAGAGGATAACCGCCACGCTGCCATTATAAAAAGAAATTACCTGCTCCCAATCCTTAGGCTCGGTAATCGGCGCCTTGAAAGATTTCAGCGGACGCCGGCCGACAACGTAATGCACACCCTGCTTATAGCCCCATCGGCGCCAGGCGCCGAAGAGTCCCGGGAGCGTGTTAGTGAGGCCATGCTTAAAAGTAGGCACGACGATGCCGCCCGTTGAGCCCGGCATGCGCTGCATCATCTTAAGAGTATACGGTGCGGCGATTGAATCTGTCTTACCCGTACGACGTCCGGCCACGATAACCGTTGTGCGGGCGGCAATCAGTTGCGCCTGTAGCTGGGGGCGGTTGAAATATGTAGGCGTAGCCTTAGGATTCGTCTGCAGCATCGAGATTCGGAGCTTTTGCGGGGAACAACATATCTTCTTCGAGGTCGGCCTCCTCATATTCGACATCCTGGATGTCCACAAAATCGCGGGAAAGCTCCTTCGTGAGCTTCGCGATATGGTTGTAGACGTCCGGTATTGGCTTGAGGCCGAGAACGCGCACGTCGAGTGTAGCGCAGAACGGCTGTACTGGGATGTCGTCGTAATTAGCGTTAACCTCGTCGGGCACATCACAGTTGTTCACCTTGGCATACGACGTAGCCGCACGCTCCATGGTTTTTGTGTCCTTGCGGGCCTTCGCCATGGCGTATGTTTCGAGCAGCATTTCATTGGCGCGTGCCCGGTGAAAATCGCGCGACTTGTTTGCAAGTAGGGGCACGAGCTGATGGATGATACTGATGTCAGAGTAAGCTGTCGACTGCGATACGTCGTATCTCGACATGATGGCATCGCGCAGCTGACGGTCCTTCATTGACGGGTTACTCAGCCAGTAGTTGTACATCTCGCGCAGGCGCATAACGCGCTCGGCGAGCGCGAGCGGGTATTTATCGCGCAACTCGTCGTCAGACGCGAGCAGGTCAACTTTACAGGCTTCGAGGGGAGAGGGGAGACTTGCCATATAAGCAGATTTGATTGTGCTTATTTATCGCAATTTGAGCAAAATTGAGATAAATTGCTATAACTATTCGTCATCCTCCATATCGAGGAGAGCTTTTTCGGACATCTCGATTGCGGCGGGAGACCCGACACGTGCGAGTGTAGCCATCTGCTTGCGGATGGCGAGCTTTTGCGAGAGCTTCCCCCTGACATATGCCTTGCGGGCCGGATGGCCTTCTGAAGCAATATCCGATTTAAACTCCTCCTCCGGCACATCGAGATAGATGGCTATTTCGGATGGCTTTGTGTAGAGCTGAGCGAACTGCTCAATCTTCTCCAACTGTTCGGGCGAATACTTCATGAAATGGAACTGATTGGCGTGTTATAACATAATTTACCTGCTCGTGCAGAGCTGAGAATACCGATTTATCGGTGGAAATAAAACCAGACTCGAAGCGGTTGCCGCGAGTAAGATTCTGCGACATCACTACCGAAACCGACCATTTGTCGTTGAACACGAGCAGCAGCTTTGAATGATTAGACGCGAGATAGCAGTTCTCTACGGTCTGGGCGATGAACGGCCACAGGATAAGAGTTTTATTTGTGGCCTTGAAATCGAGTACGATGTCGAGCGATCTGATAAGGTTCTCTTTCTCGATGAAGAATATTCTCCGGAGGAACTCTTCTGAAATGGAGAATGAAGTCAGCTGCACATATGCCGGGCCGGTCTGGTCGAGAATCCAGCGAAGCACGTCGGCCACCTGCAGCATATTGCTGAGATATGCCTGGCTGGGATTGTCGGCCAGCGGCCGAAGTACACAAGCCGTGAGCCCCGAGTGGTTCATGTCAGCTCGGCTTCGGCCATTTTCTTGCGGAGCGCGTCGGTAGGACTTGCCACCTGAGCATACAGTTCACGGATTCGGTCGGCGGCCGCCTCCGATGGATTTTTGGCATACTTTCCGAGCATCAGGTTGAGTGTCTTTACGACGTTTTTCTGCACGGTGCGAGGGTCAACGGCCTTGACAGTGGCCGCCATCGGTGTACCCTTGATGTAATGGTCGTAAACGTTCCAGTTATCGCGATAACGGCGGTCATAGTCGATGATAGCCTTGGCCAGCGGATAGCGGTCTGAGTCCGGACAAGCAGAATTCTGCGAATTGATCATCCGGAGCCGCGTGTGAGCTTCGCGCATACGGCGCATCAGGTCGGCGTTCTCGACATAGAGTTGTTTGACTTCGTCGGGCAGTTCGTCGTGGTCTGCACGTTTGCCGTTCTGGAACGGTGTGCGTGTGGAAGCTGAGAGACCGCGCGCATCTGCGATGGCCCCGACCTGTGCCATCATCAGCTTAACCTCCTCGTGGGTTGTGTCGATAAGCCGGTTTTTAAGAATCTTCTGGAGGTGATATTCGAGGAGCGACGCCTTCCCCTGAGGATTGCGCATTATGTTGGCATATAGGATGCGGTTGCGTGTGATGCGCAGGAGCAGTTCCGCGCCGGCTTCCAGGTTGCGTTTATCAGGGTCAGTGGCAATCCATTCCTGGACTTTGGGAGTAAGTTCTAAATTTATCATAACTTATTGTTTATACCTGCGATAAATAGCAGAGTTTTGTTATATGGCAATAGGAGTTCGTGCATACCACGTAGCGTTGAGCCTGTGGTAACGAAATCGTCGAAAACAATCACGTTAGGCTCGTCAGGGAGCCGGTTGAGCGTAAACACAGCGTTGATGCGCTGACGCGAGTGGCAAAAGGCAACATCCTCATAAAAAGGGATATGCAGCCGCTCATGAATTTGCATGCAAATAAGAGTGGCGAAATTCCGCTCCTTGTGTCGGCGTTTTGGAGAGGTGCAGATGCACCAGTGGCCGGAGGAGATCGATGGGCCGAGAACCTGAATAAGAAAGTCCGACACGGCCTCCGCGAAATGCGGAACTTCGGCCGGGTCGGACTTAATTTCAGAAAGCGTTCTTCCCATCAGGGATTTTTGCCAGAGCGAGAGGAACCACAGCCCGGCACGAGGTGTGATTCGCGGGCGGAAATCGAAATTGCATCGGGCCTCCGTCGACTTATCCCATGATTTGCGCTTCGCAACGGCGAATATGTCGTGCTTCGGAGTGACTATGCCGAGAGCCGGATTGACTGCCATGGTCTCAACATCCGCCAGGATATCTGCCACGCAGTCAATCAGGCTCCCGGGACGTGAGTCAGGCTCCGGCACCGGCTTCGTTGATAGTCCCATCCTCGGTGGGGATTTCGCCGGTGTAGAACGGAGAATCTACGAGGTCGGAAGCCTCGAAGCCGATGGTGGTGCCGGCCGTACCGGTGGGGCCCTGGCCCTGGTCGCGCGACACTGTAATCTTGGTGTCGTAGTACTGCGAGCCGATAATGCGGAAATTGCCGTCCATATCCTCGACGATGAGGATAACGTTGCTGTTGAGCAGCGCGGCAGTAGCTTCGGCGGCCTCCTTGCCTACACCCGGATGAACGAGCGTGGCCGTGTTTTTGAACGTCTGCGAAGGATATTCTCCCTGCACCTCGGATTTAAATTCTGCCTTATCGGCCAGGTGGTCGATATACTGGAACTTAGCACCTTCGGCGAGCGTAAAATTGCCCTTGTAGACAACGCTGGTGATGCGGCCGAGCTCATCGCGCTCCAGTGTAGGCCACAGCTGAATGAGAGAAGCGTCGATGTAGTACGCGCGGCGCTTGATGCCCGGACGGGCCGGTTTACCCTGGCACCAGTCCATTGTTTTGAGAACGGATGTACATTTGCTCATGATAGGAAGGATTTAGAGGGTTAACCGTTATCCTGACCGCCCTCGGTTTTGCCGGTTTCGGGAGGAGTTGTTGTTTTTGGATCGGCCAGCTCGATGATTGCGAGACGGCGAGGATCGATGGTGCGGAACTGAGCTCCAAGGAACATGTTGGCAGCGCTCGAAAGCGTGTAGTGATCCTTGCGCATGATGTCGACAAACGACTCGTCGCTCTTGTTGTCGGTAGCCCACCACATGTTGTTCTTCTGAGAGAGGATGAGGTGCTTCTGGCCCTCCATTTCGGGGAGTCCGACGAGCGTAAGAAGATTATTCGAGCCCTCGACAAACGGCTGGTTGTAGGCCTTGTTGTAGTTGAGGTTGGCATGCGAGACCTGATAGGACTCATTGTACATGTCGACCAGTTCGGGAGCGCAGAGCAGCACGTTGTTCTCGCGACGGAGGTACGGGTTGAGACGGAATACGACTTCCTGTTTGAGAAGGTCGCAGGCATTGTCCATGGTGAAGGAATCCTGCAGCTTGATGAAGTTGCCTTTTGCAGCGGAGATATTGCCGGCGGAGATTTCCTTTCCAGCGATAGTTACGAGGCCGTCGCAGAGGTCGAGGGTGGTATCACCATCGGGGTTGCGCACGCCGGTCAGGATTGCCTGGGCGATATGCTGGCCGCGAGCCTTTGCCAGATGGAAGAGCACCAGCGCCGTAGTAGAGGCATTTTTGATTTTCTCGCCGAGAATCGGGTCGTCGTAGCCCATGGCGAGATAAGCATAGTCGACGGGCGCGAACTCCTCGACAACGTTGCCAAGGAAGGTTTCAATCTCGCGGTAACGGATGTTGACATCTGCGTCAGACTTGCGGGATTTTTTGAAGGGTGCGAACTGCGAATCGGCACTGATTTCGCCGAGTTTCGCCTTGCCGCGCAGGCCGGTAATGCCGTGCATGAATTTCAGCACGTCAGAAGCCTGGCGGATGGGGAGGTCGAGCAGAGTCGGCATCCATTTGACGGCCGTTTTCTGATAGTCCTCAAGGACCGAGGCATCAATTTTAATTTTTGCCATTGGAGAGAGTTAGAGAGAGTTAGAAATTCGATTCCATGAAAGCACGGGAAGCAGCGAGAGCGTCGGCTTCCGAGACAGGAGCGTAGGGATCCTTGTCTTTTTTGTCGTCGGTCACTTCCGAAGTGCCGGCGGCCGGCTCCTTGCGGAGATCGGCGATGGTTTTTTCCTTGTCAGCGACGGAGGACTGGAGGTCGGCGATAGCCTTGTCCTTGTCGGCGATGGACGCCTGGAGGTCGGCGATGGTCTTGTCCTTGTCGGCGAGAGCACTTTCGACCTTGTCGACCTGCTCGGACGAGAGCGAGAGCTTATCGTCAGAAAGAGCGAGCGAAGCACCCAGGAGAGCGGAGAGAGCAGTAAGTTTTGCCATTATGGGAGATTGTTTTGCAGCGCCTTCAGAGGTATCAGGCGCCTGGTTTGAGAATGGAGATTGTAGAAAAGCGAGGAAACGCTCCATAATTGAGCCTTTCTTCGTCTGGAAATTGGGAGGGAGAGGAATACCGGCGGCCGATAGAGAGCTGATGACGGAAGCCGTGAGCTGCGGAGTCACATCCTCCTTGTAGTGGGTGATCTCGTCGACGAAGCCCCATTCGAGAGCCTCTTCGGGGGTGAGCCAGCCTCCGACCTTCATCAGCGCGAGAAGTTCCTCTTTGGTTTTCTTGCATCGGCGGGCATACATGCCGGCGACGCAGCTGTCGATTGTCTCATTATCCTTCTTGATAGCTTCGAGCTTCTTGATGTGCTCGTCGAGCTCGTCGGCGTTCATGTATGCCCATTCCATAATCGGATAGAGGCACTTGTGCACAAGGAATGCCGCATCCTCGTCGATGGAGATGTGCTTTGCACCCATGGCTGCGATAGTGGCGGCCGAAGCATTGTGGCCGACGAAATGCACATGCACGTTGCCGTGCAACTTGAAGAGAGAGGAGATGGAGACAGCGACATGCGTATAGCCGCCAAGGCTGTCGATGAGAACATGCACCTCGGAGTCCTTGTGTTTATCAAGGATTGAGTTTACCATGTCGGCGCTGAAGTCCCAGCCGCCGACACCTCCCTTGAGGAAAAGGTTGTAGTTTCTTGGCATAGTTATCGTTATCTATGCCACAAAATTAGCGGCCTCAAAGGAGCCGCTAAAAGACTATAAAACGCATGGAAGGACTGATTTTTGGGCTACATGTGTGATTTTGTAAGACCGCAGAGCCGCGTCGCCGTCAGGAGCGCCGGTGGTTTCGGAGTAATTGACCAGGGGATATTTTGGTTCTCGGGCGCCGACAAGATATTGCTTGCCCGACGCTACCGTAACGACGAAGGCGAGATGTTCCCCCTCAGGCAGTTTCTCGGTAGTAGAAAATTCGAGCGTGGATTTTTCCTGACGCGCGCCGTTCACTGTTGATCCGTCCCATTTAAGAGAAGGCATTCCGAAAAAAGTTATTTCGGTTGACGGGAGTGCCAGAGCGACGAGGGCGCCGCAGATGGAGGAATACATTACGTGCTGCTGAATATCGGAGCAGCGTATCACTTGTATTTTCACAATACCGGGGAGAGAACTGGTTTGCATCGGTTATGAATTTGGATGAATTGTGCGGATTGACGAAAGTGTGCAGTTTGGTAAAAATCAAAGCATTAATCAATTGTATTTAACATTATTTAACGCGATTGGATTTTTAAGCTTTTCCCGCGCAGGCGGTAATACATCTGTCGAATAGCCTCCCAATTGCGTTCGGATTTGTCGATGCCGTGCGATTCCATGAACGCATAAATGATGTCGGTGATAGATATATCCTGAGAATAGAATACGGAGAGTTCCTTATCGATACATGTTTTGAAATTTCGTTTGATCGCAGATACAATTGCCTTTTCTCCATCGCGGCCGAGGAAATTGTGCTGGTCGGGGTTCATGCCCTTGAAAGTCGGTACTTCCACAGGAAGGAGGTCCGACACATTGCCGAGGTCGAAGTCTGCCGGACGTTTGCGAAGGAAGGTAGAGAGAATAGAGTGGATATTGCTGCCGCGCTCGAATTCCACTCGGCATGCAGTGGGATTCCAGTAGTCGTGTCGGAGCCATTGATCGAGGTAAGATGGGACTTTAAGGTAAATACAGTAATTGGACATATAGAAGTGAAATGTGATACTATTGAAAACCAAGTGCAAAGATAACAAAAATACCGGAGGTATATCAAATATTATTAACGAATGCAGATGTGTTGTCTGAAATAGGTGTAAGAATTGAACCGGCAGGTGGAAATCGGTTGTGCATTCGTGCGCTTTCCGGGTAATTAATAGAATATCAGCCAAATAAAGGCGCACTTTTTTAGCAGGAAAAAGTGCGCTGAGAGTGCATCGATTTCGTAAATTTGTACGTTCGTGCAAAAGTACGGAAAAGTGCAAAAATCGTGCGCTCCTAAATAATTGATTTACAATTGCAAACACTATAACCGTACGAATGTACTTTTATTTCTACTTTATTACACACAAGAAAAATAATAATAATAGAAATTGTTTCACGTGGAACATAAAGTGTTGAGAAATAGCATCTTATCCGAAAAATAGTGTATGAAATGGGCTGTTTGCCCCCCGCGCCCCCGGGATATAGTAGATGGAAGTTGTGCGCCGGTACGGATGTACGGCTGCACCTTTCCCAATCATACCTACCCGAGGGGCGCGGGGATGGACCGCGAAGCGGTTGCAGCAGTGTGCATAACTGCGTCTGAAAAAGCTTGCTAACACTCTTGACAATGGTTACCTTTGCCCGTATAATGCCATTTTTTGCGCACATACGTGTGAAAGAAGATACGTATTATATAGAGTTTTATATAGAGTTTCCGATAGCAAAAATAGGCTTGTGCAGATGCAATAGATTCCCGAATCTGTGCCTGAAGGAAGATACATCCGCATCTGACCACTCAAAGCGCCGCCCCGATGGGATATCGGGGCGGCGCTGCTTTTAGAAAAATGTTCAGAGACATTCAGAGCTCGATCTTCTTCATGAGCCATCCGAAAGAACCGGCGTTGTTGCGGCCGGGCTTGTATCCGATGACGGCCAGTACACGGTTGACATCGGCCTGCGATAAATCGGCCATATCGGAAAGCGCAGAGATGATCTCATCTGTCGACATGATGGTGACGCCCGGGCCGTAGCTGTCGACTGGTATAAATCCCTCGAGATAGCAGCCGAGGATTACGGCGTTGGCGTCGACGGGAGATTCCTCATTCTCCTTGATGTGTTCGAGCCCTTTGCGTAGGGCATCGAGGCGTTCTTTCGTGCTCATGGCTGTTCTGTGATGGGTCCTTGTGGTGACAGGTTGTTTCTCTCGATATATTCCGTGAGTATGTCGCGTAGTGCGATCAGATCCTCCGGGTGTTCAAACTGGATATCCTGAATCAGTTCGCCGCCGATAGCAGCCTGAACCTCGTATAGCGTAGTGTCGAGCATTCCGGCGGGAGAATAGACGTCCCGGCGTGCGACGGAGATTTCTGCGTTCATTTCTCACCTCCTTTCGCGAGTTCATTAGCTTCTTCATCGGTGATTTGCTGGGCGTCGAAAGTCAGGATGAAATTACCTGTGCGTACCACCGACTGAAACCAGTTCTCGATGATCGACGCACGCCGGGCAAAATCGGCGCCGTCCTCGATAGGCGAGCATGTAAGTGTTCCTGCGGCGTACGCAGCCTGATGAAGATTCGACGGTAAAGCGTCCGGCCGTTGACTCTTGCCGCCGGAGAAGATTTGTCCTCCGTGCAGCCGATGCCCTCTACGACGGGGTCGATACGGTCGCCCTCGTCAAGATTATACTCTCGCCCGGTTACGGGCCCTACATAACGTGTCCGGCTCATGCTTCACCTCCTTTCGCGAGATAGCAGGGGTTAGGGGCGGAAAGGCCCCGGATCATGTCGGCACGCATGCGCACATGGATCCGGTGAATGATGTGATTGGCGATGCGGCTCAGCGACGCCCACAGGGCGGTCGAGTCCGGATGGTTGGCGCTCATGGGCGCCCGCCTTGCAATGGTTGTTGTTGCCATACGACTATGTTGTTTTAGCTTATAGGCAGTAAAAACGGCTGCCATATCCCGTTCGCTAAAACAACATAGTCGGCACTCCGAAGAGCTTAGAAAATGATTTGGATATGGCAGCCGTATTAGGCTTATATGTAGGGGCAAAATAAATGCCCGGAAATGTCCGAGTCGTTAACCGAGGCTCTGCGGAGGTGCCAAACACCCATGTTGTTTTAGCATCGCAAATCTACGACAAGATTTCGACACTGCCAAATTTTCGGAGAAAAATTAGCTGTTGGAATCCTCGGCAAACATATCGAGGAAGTCCTGCTCGTCGATGACTTCGATTGGGAAGCCTTTCTCCTTGAACTTAGCTGCATTTTTCATCTTTCCGCTAAGGCCTTTTTCTCCAACGATGCGCAAATCCTGTACTCCTACCACCAGATAATCTGTGTCGGTGGTAAGCCGTTCCGGGGCAAAGCCCCCCACCTTGACAACCATTGCTCTTGCGTCGTCACGCTTTAGGGATTCGAGCTTGCCAGTAAACACTACGTTCATGCCATAAAGAGGGTGGTCCGGATTGGCGTCGACGGTGACCGTCGACGGGTCGAACTTATGTTCTTTGCGCTTGCTGTAATCTTTGAGGCAGACGGACTGCGTGAAGTCTTCCGTAGACAGCAATCCTGCTTTGATTCTGACGTCGGCCAGAAACTCCGGTAAAGATGACTCCTGTCGTTCGGCGAGCCCCATCAGCGCGAGCTCGCACCATCGCGCTGCTATTTCTACCGGGCAGTCGAACGTTATGGCGTCGTTGAATTTTACATAGCTGAGGTAATCGAGGCTATACGCAATCTCGTTGAGTGTGCGGCGACATATTGCCTTAGCATTGCAAAACGGTTTCGGCGTCATCTGTATTCCGAGGCGCTTGATGGTTGCGCATAGAGTCCTGGCGCTATACCCCTCGGCCGAGCATACGGCGAAGTCGAATTTGTCGAATTCAGCCTGAATCGTTGGCCATAGTTCAGAGTATTTTGGGAAAGAATTAACCTCTTTCTCTGTGATTCCCGACATGACGTAATAAAAAGTCGCTTCCGGGTTGAAGAAATACTCCTTCGGTTTTTGCTGAACGCCATCGATTACCGGAATGAGTATTAGATGGCAAACGGCGTCAGCGTTTTCGTTGACGCTTTCAACGTGGAATAGTAGGAATGTAGGTTTCATTTCCGATTAGCAAATATGAATCTATTTGGATGAATCTTTTTGCTCGTCCGAGGTGCTGGGCATGTGCTCTCCAATCTGTCGGAGTAAGTCAATGATTATATCGAGACGGTCTACGATACAAGCTATTAAGATTATAAAAATGCCGGCAGCCACGCCTTCAGCCGCTATATATACGTTTGATTTGACTAAACCGAAGAGTATACTTAGCACGATGAACACTGAGCCGAAAGTTCCGATTGCAGACTGTTTATGGTTAGAATTTGCCATTGCGATTGAGATTTTGCCGCAATTTACGACAAAATATTCACATCGCAAAAAACGAATCACCCCCGCCGGGGAAGGCGAGGGTGGCATGAGAACTCAGTCGAACAACTGTGATTTTTTTCGTGAAAATCTTGCGCGAAAGCAACAAAATCGCTACTTTTGCATTGTATTTAAAGAGGACATTGCAATATGAAAGTATCAGAATTGTGGAGACTCCTTGAAAGCGCCGGATGCTACATTCATCGCAGAGGTAGCAACCACGACATTTGGAAAAGCCCCATAACGGGCAAAACGTTTCCTGTGTCAAGGCATAAAACGGAGGATTTGAAGCCGAAAACATTGGCCTCAATCAAAGAAAAGGCGGGGATTTAATCCCCGGCCTTTTCCACTCTCCTTGTTTTGATGGTGGATTATGGTGTCCTCTTTAAATTCTTTAAATGAACTTTATATGAAAATTGTAGCGACTATCGAGCGAAACAGCAACAACTATTATCAAATCTCTTCCGGGGATGAGATAATGGGGCATTGTTTTGGCGGCTACGGCTATTCGGCGGCCGAGGCCAAGGCAGACTTTCTCAAAAGCATCGAGGAAGCCAAGGAGATGATTATCGAGGATGGAATGGAACTACCTGCCGAGGCCGAGTGCATTGAAGTGGAGTTCCGATATGATGTTCCGTCGTTCTTTAACTACTTCGACTTCATCAACATCTCGGCGTTTGCCAAGAGAGCCGGGGTGAACGAGTCAAAGATGAGAGCTTACAAGGCCGGAGTATCCTCTGCATCTGAAAAGACTTTGCAGAAAATACTATCAACAGTCAAGGCTATGGGAGCGGAATTAAGTGCCGCCACATTATAGCAGCCTCTTTAAATACTCATTACTTTATCTTAAGACGCCAAGCCCCGCAGGTCTCAGACATTGCGGGGCTTGTTTTTACGATCCCGGATCGGGAAACGCCCGGATCGGGGGAAGGCGAGGGTGGCGGGAGAACTTAGTCAAACAGTGTTGGCGTGTCATCAAGCCGGGCCGCGCGCACCTTGGCGAGGTGTTCCTCGGCCGATTTACGGCGGATCCGAGCGGCTTTCTCGTCGGCAATGGAGGCGTTGACTTCCTTCAACGCGGCAATTTCAGCCTCGTTGGTCTCGATTTGCCTCCGCAGGTTGCCGGCGAAATGTTCGTAGAGCGCATTGTAGCATTCGCGCTGGTAGTTCGCGACGGCTTCCCGGCGCGATTCGGCAACCTGCCCGGCATCGATGGTAAAGAGCCATCCGTAGATGTATTCGAGCGGCAGGCATAGCATTTCGCGCTCCTTTTCGTCGGCGGCAACTGTGGTTAGAGTAACCATAGTTGAAGCGAGGATATGGTGGCGTTTGATGTGTTGAGCCTGGGCTGAGAAGTCGATTGTCAATGCCTGGCAGATGGGTTTTACTGGCACGAATATGCTGCCATCTTCGGTGGTTACGGCGGCAATTTCCACGCCGTTGATTCGGGTTATCTTTTTTTCGTTCATGGTGTTTTTATGTTGGCTAAAATTTTGTAAATGGCGTAGAGTTTAGCAGCCGTAGTTTGTCCTGTGGTCGAATTCGAGCGAGGGGTAATCGTTGTATGCGGGGGCCGGCGCCACATATAGCGACACCCCAATCTCGCATATTTCATGGCGCGGGCCGAGGTCAGAGGCAATGATTTTAGGCACCAGTAAACCGCTGTGCAGGAGAGCTCGTGCCATCGTCCGGCTTAGCTCGAGCGCCGCCGCGGTGTTTTGCGCCACAAAAAGGCCTATAGGGTTAGGCCTATCCGTTGGATAGCATACCTGAGTCTTAGCACGGATACACTCCATTTTTACAGGGGTCTCGATACAAGAGATGCTTGGAAGCGATTGTATATGGGCGAGAGCAATCCCTTTTTTGTAGCCGGATTTCTCTCCCCAGGAATGGCCAATAACCAGGCCAATCAATAGCGCTCCGGTGGAGCCGAGAATAAAGCCAATCATGAGAATAACGAAGGTTGAGGGTTAAGGCGGTCGGAGCGAAGTTTGTTGAGAGCGTCCTCGGCTGTTTTGCAACGCGCCTTGGCTTCTTTCTCGTCGGAAATAGCCGAATTTATCTGCTGCAGCAGTTCAATTTCGGCATTGTTAGTTTCGATGGTTCGGCGCATGGAGCCGGTGAAATGCTCATAGAGCACATCATAACATTCGCGGCGATAACACGTGACGGCGTCGCGGGCCTCCGGTGAGACCTTGCCGGGGTTGATGGTGGCGAGCCAGCCATATACATCGCGCAGCCGGATGCTATACATTTCTCGCGGCTTCCCGTCAGCTCCAACTGCGGTGATAATCGCCGTAGTTGAATTGAAAAATTCGTCCGAGTTAAGCTTGTTCCTTTGCGCATCAACGTCGATGCCGATGGCTTCGCAGATGGGTTTGATGGGTACGTAAACCTCGCCGTCGCGCTCGACGGTCAGGATTTCAACGCCGTTGATTCTTGAGATTAACTGTTGCATTTTGGTTAGTTGTTAATGATGTTTTGGTGTAATTGTTATATCGACTTCAAGAGCCTCTGACTTCCATGTGACAGATGGGAATAGGGCGTTGTCGAGCGCACTGGAGGCTCCATAAGCGCTCCAGAAGCCGTCTGCAGAGGAGGATCCCTCCCGGAATGGTTTTGACCGATATATGTAGAGATCTCCATTCTTATCTCTGGCAATCCATCCTGTTATTGTCAGATGCTTGGTTGACCGCATCGCACGCTTAGAGAAGATATTATTCATTCGATATTGTTATCCTTGGCAACGATGGCGATAGCCGCAATGGCTATTGCCATCGCGAATTGGGAATAGTCTTTATCCGTCCGGACCGTTTCGGTGAGGTCTACTTCGGGAGTTGTGCGGACAGCTGCCAGAATTGCCTCTGATTGGGCTTCTGTGGCCGGGGTGAGGGCCAGAGCTTTCATAATCTGAAAATCGGTGAATTCGAATGTTACTTTCATTTGTGAGGGTTGTATTTAAGTGAGTATTTCTTACATGAAAACTGCCTGGGGGATATGGGACGCTTGGTAAGCTGACATCTGGGAGGGTGGTTTTGGAAATGGCAGCAGAGATCGCAGGTGGGTTGGCACGTATTTCTGAGAGCCGTCAGTTCTGCATCGAGATTTTCAAGCACTGCTTTGCTTACTGGGCGAGAGGCAATTCTCGACAGTACTTGTGAAACTTCTTCGAATGTTGCAGTCATCGAACGAATTTCATCCATTATCACTCCAATGCCATGAAGGACAACTTCGGCCGGAACCGGCGGGATTCTAAGCTTTGCAAAATAGTCGGGGCAATCCGGTTTCTGATAGCCATAGCGCACACTGAAATACGTATTAAGGCACTTCGTGTTATTACGTACTGCACAAGCTCCATTGTTATAGTGCTTGCATTCGCCCGGGGTCTGGTTAGTCGGGGTCATAGTCATATACTATCAGTTTTGTTTTGAGCCAATCGGCACCATCTATTACATTATCCACTATCCATCTGCATGAGTCTCCGACAACTCCGAATAACAGAGTAAAGATATACGGAATGATAAGGATTGCAAAGCACACGGCTCTGCGGTGTTTCTTTTTCATATTTCGTTTTCTTTTGGATACCTTTTACTAAACCTATACCGAAGTTCACAATTGCCCATTATGGCTTCTCTAATGTCCTTTGAGCTTTTCGCATTTTCCACAAAGATTGCAGAAACACATCCGGGGCGTTTGTCATCCCTGCTGTATGGGATTGCGTAGAACATAAAGTTGTCGAGCGTTCCATAAAGGAAACCGTCAGCCTTCATCGCTTCATAATATACCGGGAGGTCTATTTTTTCGATATACTTGATTTCCTCTTCTGTGAAATTCCCGACAATCGGATAAGCGAAGTGTCCGGCTCTTCCTCTCGTGCCGAAGTAGCAGATTCTACTATTACTTTCCATTCTCAGTCAGGTTTAATGTGGTTGTCAATAACTCGTTTAAACATTCTCCTACAGTTCAACATCGCAAGTCTAAACCGCACAATGTCGGCGGTAAGCGAGGTGGGCGCCAAGAGACAAATTTCACGTTCTTGCGCGGTTACGATTGAACGAATCCTCATCATAGCTCACCGCTTATCCGTGAATCTCGCCAAAGCGGATATAATGTTTATCCATTCTTCTTTCTTTTGATGATGATTTCTACTTCGATTGGTTCATCATCCCATGTGAGGTCGGGGAATGAGTTTGCGTCGAGAGGCATTAATAATGAACCGTGGCCGTTCCACATATTAATCTCACGAGTAGGCATAGAGCTATAAAGGTATAGCCCTTGAGTATCAGCATCCTTAGCCACCCATCCTTTAATCACGGTTTCCTCCGAGTTCTTCTCCTGCTTGCCGAGGGCGTATGCGCGGTCGAAAGCGTAGCCGAAGATACCCTCAACATTGGGTGTGATTTTGTAGCCATGTTCCCTACAGAAGTCAAACAAGCACTCGCGCTTCTTCTGTTTGTAGTCTTTGGTATTCATTTTAGATATTTTCTTTTGGTCTTTAATTCTTTCTTCTCAGTGTCGTAGAGACTGATGATTTCAGCTGAGCCGCGATTAGGATTGTTGCGTAATTCTTCGATTAGCGTCGCTTTTGCGTAATATATTGCTACCCGCTCATCAAGGTCTATAGGGGGAGCGCTAAACATGCCATCTGAAACATCTTCGTCTATATTTTCCTGCGTTACCCACATAGTTTTAGTTACAACTATGCGGACTTTGTACATTTTACTCATTACTTCACATCCTTTGCGATTTCGGGAAAGAGGGATTCAAGCAGATTCTTTTGTCCGCAGTTATAACCCTCTGCGTAAAACTTATTAAGATAAGGGACTTCATCCCACGATGCGCCATATTCTTCATAGTCGCAATCATCAGGAGTATCCTTTACTGATTCATATTCCTTGCGAATAACTTCTTTCTTTACAAGGCCGAAGCGTTCTGAGAGCCAGCGGAAGATGTAGCCCGCATTTTCCGCTTTTTCTTCAACTAATTCTTCGTAAGTACTCTTTGAAAAGCCCTGAGGGTCTATACACTCCTCCGCATACTCGCGGGCGAGGGCGGTGACGTCAACGCCATTGATTGTAGTGGTGTTCGGTGTGCTCATATTCTGGCTTTTATAGCATTCACAAACATGTCGCAACCATTGATGAACGGGATTGCGCAGTCCGGATGAGCCATCAGGAAATTGGCTATCGCGGAGGCCAGATCGTCAGGCTGGAACGAGCATGATGCGAAACATCGCATATTCCCGCAGCCGTTCGGGCGGCGGCCGATGATGATGAAGGACTCCAGTTCCGGGAGCGCTTCGGCCACGAGTTGGCGCTGATGCTCCAGCGAGTAGTCGTTTTGTAAGATTTCTATTGCCATGGGTTAAGAGTTTAATAGTGAACTTAATGTTGGGAGGTCGGGTCGGAGATATTGAAGCAGTCGAGGACTCTCACATCCACGAAGCCATCGGCTCTAAGATTTGAGATTTTGTGCGCGATGCGCTCTTCAAGGCGACTGCCATTTTCTACTGCAAAGACTTCGCAGAGATGCATGGAATCCTTTTGATTGGGTGGGGTAGCGGAAATGAAAACTTTGAAAATCATTTCGATTTGTTTTGAGGGTTAATATCCGATTGAGAGTGGTAGAAACGAGCTGCTTCCCTGACAACGCCAGTCAGAGCGGAGCAGTAGCGGGCGATTTCGACATCGTTAGGAGTATGACGACCGATGAGGGCTCCAGTATGTTCAACCAGAACCTGGAGGCATTCTCCGACGTTGCAGCCGGAGCGTTCTATTTCGGTTGCGATTCTGAGTGCGAGCTTTTGTTGATTTTTAGTGTAATCCATCTTTTCAGAAAAGTTTTAACTGTTGTTGGTAATTGATTAACCGCTTTCGGGCGCCCATGTAGTAATGTTCGTCGATTTCAATACCGAGCATATTGAACCCAAACTCGGAACAGGCAATTGCAGAACTGCCGCTGCCTAGATGAGTATCTAAAATCTTCCAACCATCTTTTGCAAAAGTCCTCAGTAACCATGCATAAAGGGCAACAGGCTTTTGAGTTGGATGAATGCGCTTCTCATTAAGAGCTTTGTTGCCCTGCATGGTTCTGCCTTGGGAAATGCTCTTGCCTTGGAGCATGCCGTTCCACATGAACGGGAACAGCCTGACAGAGTTTATGAGATTGGTTGCCGCGATTTCACAGTCGGAATACGATGAAGATGCGTTGCACTTATCCCAGATTATACGCCCATGAGCGAAAATGTAGTCGAAATAATTACAACCCCATATGATGTAATACCTCGATACACGCAACAGTTCGTCAAAAAATTCGGCTTTTGGAATTTGCCATTTCTCTGCAACGGGATAATTATGTCTGGCTACTCCAATTGTAGAAATTTTTCTACCGTAGAACTGGCGACGTTCCGGGCCGCTATAATATGGGGGGTCAACTATTGCCAGGTCGAAAGCATTCTCGGGCAGTTTGCGAAGTACTTCCATGCAGTCGCCTTTATGAATTGTGATAGTTTTGAAAACTTCCATGGCTATTAGTTGAATTGCGGGCAGCGAAGTAGGAGAATTAGGCCGTCGGCGTACCATTCTACGCCGTTTTTCTCATCTGCAAGCCGATTCTCCCATAGCTCTGCGCAGCATTTTAAACCACTCGGGAAATGGAAATAGTTTTCATAGTGGCGGACCTGCATTTGAACTTTTTCAACAAGCTCATATATCTTATAAAATTGCTCCTCGCGAAGGCGATTCTCAACCCAGAAGGGGTGTGTTGTTCCCTGAGGCAACAGCCGAGCTGCATTTGTTATTTGTGTTGCTGATATCTTCATATTCAACGTCAATTACTTCTCCATCTTCGTCGACATCGCCGTTAACGAGGTCGATGGCAAATGCGAGTGCCGCATCAGCCAAGACGAGATGCGGGAATTCCATATGTGATTGGAGAATTGAATTCATTTTAGGATTATTTTGTAAAAGTTTATCAGTGTCAGTACATGTCGAAAACATCCTCACCTCGGGAGTAGCTGCGCAGGTACTCGAGTACGCAGTAAAACATGAGATTGTCGAACATGTGCCACTGGGTGCTATCCCAGTCGCGGAACATGAATCGGCCGATATATTTTGCAATGGGGTTGGTAGGACCGTAGAAAGAATCGAACGGCAGGATAACGAAACGACGGCGGGATGAGCTGTCACGACGGAGTTTTCCAGGAGGCATATTCGTTGTAAGCAGTACATACGGGGAGGTTTCGATGGGGATACAAATTGGTTCGAGACAGCACCGATCAATACGCCAATCCGAGGTGCAAAGATTGAAGAGCCGCTGAAGTTTTGTGTCGCGCGACACGTCATCTATGACGAGGAGGTTGGTTGCCGATGAAACACAATCCAACCAAAAAATGTGATTTATGTAGTGTCCATCTATCAAGGTAGCGTTGCACATTTGAGCAACCGCTTGAGCAAATAATGATTTGCCGTTAGCGCAAGCCCTCTCTTCCGCGTTTATGCAGCAGAAAGCTCGGCATCGGCGCCCCCCGCGGGGGAGTTTGTTGCAAAGCATATATCCGATTGCCGCAAGTTTTTTGATAAACTCGGCTGTAGAAGGGCTCGTGCCGTCGAGGAATTTGTAAAAATCGGACTGCATGCCGAGGAATTCCGATGTCTCCCCCGCTGGATGGAAATCACGTGGGAGTATAACGTCCTCCTTGCTCGGCATAATAGACCGTGATATTTTAATTTCGCCGGGGAGGTGGATTGAAACTGAGCAGTTCCGGAAGAAGAAACGTGCGGCCAGGTTTTTGTCTGTTGTTGTCATTTTGAGATGCCGTTAAGAGTAAAGATGCGGTTGTTAACGTAGTCGTAGACTTTGCCGTCGATGATTGCGGCATACTCGTCGCCGCGCTCATGGGCGACATCGAGGCAAAGATCGATGCGGTCAAAAGTGCCGGAGAGCGATTCGGACAGGGCGCGTAGCTGAGAGGTAGAAGCGCGCTCTGGAGATGTCAGCCTGACGAAGTATCCGGATGGGCTTTGCTCCACGACGGAGAACCCTGCGGGGATTTGAGCGAGCAGCACATTGGCCGCCGACTCTCTGACTATAGATTTTGGAGAGATGTCGGCCGAGTTTCCGCATGCGGCCAGCATCAGAGTGATAAGGATTATAGACTTGTGCATGATGTTAAGGGGGATATTGGTTAGCTGTCAAATAATTGGCGTTGCAGGAGGCTTGACTCCGCTAGAAGGATTGCCTCGCGAGTCGCCGGAAGAAAATAAGAGAGATAAATCTTCAAGAATCCGATAGCATGAAGCTTTGCATCGCGCTGAGTACGGAACTTGCCGAGCTCGGCCGTCGGGCGTTTGGCCGAGGTGTCACCCTTACCCCAATAGACCGTATAGCCATATACCCATGCGCCATCAGGGAGCAGCGCATTCGTTATGGTAATTGTTTCGGCTCTGGAGTCGGTGATAGTCCAGGAGGCAGTTGCCTCGACCGGCTCAACATCCTCAAGACAATCGGTTTTGAGGTAGTCATACGGATTTTGCTGTGTCATAGAGCGTTTTTATTTTGTTGTATTTCTCCTTGAAAGCCTTGCTGATGCCGATGAAATCTTCGGCGTTGTGCCGGGCTTTGAGTATCGTTGTACGGTTGCGCTTGAGCAGGTATGCGGTGCATTGGTCATCATGGCCGAGGCTTGAAAGTGTCAGAACGAAAAGCATCCGGGCTTCGACAATCGGCCATAGGCGAGAGCGGGAAAGCATCTTTGTTTTCGAGATGCGGGTGACGCGGCTTACCATGCTCCAAACTATTTCAGAGTCTTGCATATCGGAATTGGTTAGAAAGGATGTTCAGCTTTGTATTTCTCTGCGGAGTATATTGTGAAGTATTCTACGCCACCCGACTTATCTTCATCGCCGATAAATGACTCCTCCGGGTGCGTTTTTTTCCAGTCGGAGTAGAATACTTTTGAGTCTGATTTATTATCGATAGGACGGTTATGATTGAAATCATAGCCCTTATATCGACAGTAGGCAATCATTTTGATTTTGAAGTTGGAGCTGGTCACTCCATGGCCCTGCACGCCTCCGGCATACTCCAGGAATGCAGAGAACAAAGTCTTACGGACGAGCCGCTGATTGAGATGATTGCCGGTCGGGTCGAAATATTCCTCAGCCCACTGCAGAAGGACTTCCGACATGGACTGTCGGAGCGTGCGCAGCTCGATATTCTTCATGGGAGGGGGGACGGCGCCACGGCCTTCTCGGTACCAGATCTGCTCGAACGAGCGCAAGTAATACATTACGCATTCGGCCATCAAATTGTCGAAGAGCGCCCACTGATACTCATCCCAATCGTCGAAGAACATGTGATGGAAGTCGTCGATGAGCGCATGATCCTGGTTGTACCAGGCCGAAAACTCCATATATGCAATACGGCGTTTCACGGATCCTTCCTCGGCACTCCGGATTGCGTGGTTTGTGGTGAGCAGTATTTTAGGAGAATCCTCTACCGGGATAGTGTAGCGGTCTTTACCTTTAGGGTTTACCGGCATAGGTCCGGTAATCCAGTTGAAGATATTTTTAAAGTCAAAATTGGTTTTGACGTCATCGATAAAGATATTGCGGGTAGCCTTTGTAACTCCTGAAAGGATAAACTCGTCGTTAGAGTTGAAATCCTGGCCGTTGATGAAGAACTGTGCCACGACTTTGCTTATGGCGGTGCCGAGAACAGATTTACCTGCCCCGCCCCAGGCCTGTCCGACCTCCGAAATTCGGTGGTCCTGGACAACGACCGCCTGGCGATCTGACGGGTATTTCCAGTCGGTCAGCAGGAACCCGATTGTTGTTATTTTGTTTACGATATGCTGCAACCACTCGATATTTTCTTCCTCGGTGGTTTCGCGCGGAGCATCATGTGTATAGTAATTGTTGGAAGTATTGATGAGATACTGAAGAAATTCGCACTTTTCGCCATCCTCGGTGACCTCCCAGTAGAAAGTTTTGTCTACTTTGGTAATAGACTTGATAATCTGGATGCGGCGAAAATTGCGCGGCACAATGCGTGTGCGCCAGACGTCGGCGATCGGCTGCCCGGGGGTTATATCCTGAGCTGTAATTTCGACCTGGCCATTGTTGTAATATGTGCGCTGTACGTCAGCTTCGAAATGATTAAAATTGTCGGTTCTAAGCTCAAGGCGCTCCAGTTTTTTATCCGGCAGCAGCACGTCGAGTTTGCTGTTAAAATACTCATGGACCAAGGGATTTTTGATATTGGTCATGATATACTGGAGGATAAAATCGCGCAACTCGTAAGGCGCCGACCTGTCTATAATGCCGTCGTCGATGCGGATAAAATCGTAACCGGAAGCCGCTTCGTCGCTGTTACGAAGTCGGTAGAACCCGGATGCCGAGAGAAATCTGTATGTCTCCGTGTAGCTTAATACAACCTTGTCATTATCCTTGCTGTCCTTTTCAATTGTGAAAATGTCTGCCTCCGATGAGTAACGGCTTATCGGGATCATCGCGCCATCCTCGATCTTGTAGCGGACGCCTCCGAGCTTAAAAGTAGGGATTTGAGCAAGACGCTCCTTGTGGCGCTCAAAAAATGCCTGGCGGTCGTTTAACAGCCAAAATCTCGGATTTTAGCATCCGACATTGTAGTGATTTTGTGGATGTCGAGCCATGTACCTTTACCGTTGTGAGTGTGCATGGCGTGGGTGATGTCTTCCATCAACTCCGATTCTCGGCCGAGCAAAGATCCGACGAGTAAATCGTCAACCCCCTTATCGCCATGCTCGTTTGGGTTTACGTGGCCCCACCATATATCGTAATCGAGACCTTTATTGCGGAACGTTTCCACGTACTGCTTGTATTTGAGGACGGCAGACGCGAAGCTAACCGACCGTTTGTCGGCTCGGTCGCCTGTTGTGATATTACGAGATAGGTCATCCCAGTCGCTATCCATCACCAGCACGATATGGCGTACCTGGCATGTTATGGCTATATCCTCTATCGCCTGGATTAAGCCAAGTTCCTTATTCCCGATATTCATAATACCTTGTAAGCCGAGCGACAGCATGCCGTGCTTACAAGCCTTTTCAGCTTTCTTCTCGCCCTCCTGGAGGAAAAGCACCTCGATATGAGATTTCGATTTATATAGCCGGCGAATTTTCTCCGGGATGAATACCTGCGCAGGGGCGCCCGGAGGTGTCTGGTACTTCATCTTGGTGCCATCCTGAGCGATATGGAGCTCTGGATTGGCGTAACGTGCGCGAACATAGTTGCGCAATGTTTTGGACCCCTTTACGGAATACTGCATCGGGCGGCCATACTGGTCGTAATAGTAAATGAGCATGTCGTCGCCCTTGACATCAGGCATAAAGCCCGGTCCGAGGGAGCCTCGCTGGAAAGGGCTTTTGATAAGCTCCTGGCCGTTTTCGACGACGTTTGCCATTACGTCTTCCACGGAGAGTCCGGATCCTTCGAGCTGTTGCGAGCAAAAAGATTGGCGGATGTTTTCTTTAATACTCTTGACGGTCTTCTTACGGAGCGTTTCTTCCGGCGTAATGATTACGCCGCATTGCTGTGCCGCGCCCTCGAGGCATTTGAGGAAATCGCGTTCGACGTCAAGATTATTATAATGAGCGTAAGCAACAATCGAGTTCGAGAAGCCCTGGTTGCATTTTACACAGAAAGCGCAGTTATATTGTGCTGTATGCCTGACGCGGAATTTTTTCGGCTCATGGCAAAACGGGCACTCGATATATTGATTTGGGTTTGTTGCATTCGTGCCAGGGATAATACGGCGGATGTCGGCGTTCCTTTTGACCTTTTCAACCTCAAATTTGCTGTATTTCATGAGAATAGATTGTTTTGGGTTGCGTATTTGATGAATTCAGCCTTTGAGTGGATGCCAAGACGTGAATAAGCATTGCGTACATGTGTATGAATGGTGAGGGGTGAGAGTCGCAGGGTGTCGCCAATTTCCTCTTCTGTCAGGCCGTCGTAAACAAGGGCCATGACGCGTTTTTCGGCAGGACTTAGCCGGTGGTCGAACTCAGGGCGGCAGATAACGTGATCATAGCGGCATTCTCCGCGCAGCGGGCAGTTTATATGCTCGAAAGAGCAATGTAAGTCGGAGCTGATGTCTGGGATCGAGTCGAGAACTGCGAAATTGCATCTTATGAAGCGGACCACTATCCGGAAGCGATAATATGAAGGATTGGCCGCGCAGCCTTTATATTCGGAGCAGAGAGCGGTGTACGCTTTCGGATAGAAGGTAGAGATATATTCTACCAGTTTATCGATGAAAGGGTAGTCGGTTTCCCGAAGAGGTTTCGTGGCGCCGTCGGATTGTCGGATCCATATTTCTTGCTCGTATGCAAAAAATTCTATATTTGATAATACTCTGTTCATGGTATTTTTAGCAATTTACGACAAATGAGTTCAGATCTACGCCAACGATTTCGATAATTTTATCGAAGAAAACAGGATGAATAATCGTTCGACCTCTCCGCCAGTCACTGAGTACAAAGCGGGATACACCAAGCTTTTCTCTTATGTCTCGCGATTTTGCGATACGTTCGCGTGTAGGTAGCGATTTGAGGTAGCTGTCAAGTGCCTTGTTTTTATCCATTTTGTTTGTCGCGTCTTTTGGATTGTTGTAACTTTACGACAACAAAGGAACGACAAATATTTGATATATTATCAATTTCAGACATTATATCTTTAATAATTAATATAAATTAACCATTATAGACAATGAAGCACGTCGGGCAACTCCTTAAGAAACATATTGAGGATAATCATCTTAAAAAGGGGCAAATCGCTGCGGAAGCGGGGATTAGCTATAATTATTTATCAACGATATTTAAGCAGCAGAGTTGCGATGCAGACCTTTTGGAAAGATTGTATGTCGCAGCTGGTTTACATCCAGCAATTGTTTTCGATGTACCCGAGCATGTGAACAAACACTTCTCAGATATCATCGCGCAAACAATACTCGGCAATGCCTCGGTGCAGATTACGCAAAATGAAAATCTCCGCGAACTGTTGGCGGAGAAGGAGCGCATCATTGCCGAGAAAGAACGTACGATACAAATACTTTTAGGAAATGCCGGGACCTCCATCCCGGGACAAAATCGGGACAGCAACGACAAATAATGCACCCTCAACATGGGCATTTAAAGTGGCTTGATGGTCTAATGTTAAGTCGGTTTGGTCTAGTCACCCCGACAAGAAAGCAGTAAAGCGGTGCAAATCTGAGATTTGCACCGCTTTACTTTTTTTGTGCCGGCAAATTTTCGTACCGCTAACTGCGGATCAGCGCGCCGCTAACTGCGAGGCGTGGACGCTGAAAACATATGGGTGAACGAGCGCGTAAGTCGCTGCTCGGGATATTGGTAGTGGTCGCCCGGCACCAGTTCGAAAGTGGTGTCGATGCCGGCGCTCTTCAGATAGGCTACAATCCGCTCCGTATCGGTCTGCACCGGCTGGAATGCCTTGACCTTCGTATATGCCTCGCGGTTGCCGAGCAGGAAATATGCCCGGCCGGATTTGCGGGGGGCGGGTTGTGACGTAATCCAGCTGGCGAATCCCGCATACCAGAAGGAGCCGGAAAGGCTGATGATATTGTGGAAAGTATCGTCGAGCATCCATTGCCAGAGCGTGAACAGTCCGGAGAGCGATACCCCGCAAAGTGTACGCTCGGCATGGGAGGATATGCCCAGGCGTCGCTCTACCTCCGGAAGCACTTTGGATGTGAGAGTTTTGAGGAATTCCGGTGCCCTGCCGCGGAATGGTGGGCAACCCGGAGGCTCGCCCGGCGCTGGCCATGGGGTGAGGTCGTCCGACCAGTCCATCCCTGTCACCGTGGCTATCGTCACGTCGAAGCGCTCGGCTGCCTCCTCAATCCATTCGCCGAGATCGTCGAGCGGGTAGAGAACGTAGCAGATGCGGCCGGAGTTTTCGCCGGCTGCCATAATCTTAAGATTCGCTGCTTTGAATGTCTGCATATTTCATAATTCCGGGCAATGGTTCAAACCCGGTACATTTGTATAACGGCCGGGCGGCGGCAGTTGTTTCAAGATAAATTTTGTCGCACCGCGCTTCGCGTGCTTTTTCCACGAGCCGGCAGACAATGGCTCGACCTATACCGCGGCTACGGAAAGGCTGGCGCACATAGATGTTCATCAGATAAGCGCATCGGCCCGACGGATTGTCGGGCGACGGGAGTTCTTCGGTAAGGCAGATGGCGCCACAGCCGGCGTCCTCGCCGTCAGTATGGGCCACCACGGCGATGTGGGAGCCGTCGGCAATATGCGTGGCGTAGTAGCGCCGGTTCGCTTCCATCAGCGCGTCGGAAGGCACTTCCCCGAACACATGTTCAATCACCTCTCTGCGCCATCTCATCAGCGTGGGGAGGTCGGCGACGGTGCGGATTACGACGTTCATGGCTCCGCTCCTTCCTTCATTACAACGGGGAGGGCACGGTCATTGACCTTTCCGCGCGCCGTGAGCGGAATCTCCTCCATCTTCACGAAAAATTCTGGAATCATGAAGTCGGCCAGTCGCTCGCGCAGAAAGCGGCGTATGCGGCTCAGATGGCAGTTCTGGTGTGACGGAACGAAATATGCCGTGAGATAGGCGAGTCCCTGCTCGTCGACGAATGCCCGGACAACACCGCGGTCTACACATGGCGACTCGTTGAGTACATTCTCCACCTCCTCGGGCTCGACGCGCCGTCCGAGAATCATCACCTGACGGTCCTTGCGGCGCAGGAAAGCTATGTTGCCGTCGGGGAGACGGTAGCCGAGATCGCCGGAAAGGTATATGCGCGTGCCGTCGGCGAGTGTGGCGAAATTGGCCTGTTCGGGAGGATTGCCCAGATAACCGCGCGACACACCGGTACCGGAAATGGCTATTTCACCGACTGCACCGTCGGGAAGTTCCCTGCGGTTTTTGTCGAGAATCCTGACGTCCACGCCTTTTACGGGTTTACCGACCGGGAATGTGCCGTCGTCGAGCGCCGGAGTGTTGTCGATTCTGTAGTATGTGGCACACACTGTGGTCTCGCTCGGCCCGTAGGTGTTGTAGATGGTGAAACCCCGGTTGCGCAGGCGCGAGATGTAGCTGTCGCGCACCACGTCGCCGCCGCTTATAAGCAGACGCAGACGCGACGGGTAGCGCTGATGGCGGTTCATATCGGCCACGAGATAGGGGAATCCGCTGATTTCCGTCACGTTGTGGCGCTCGCAGAAGTCGATGAGTGCGTCGATGCCGCCCTCGCGCACGCTTTTCGGCGGGATGGCCAGCGTGGCGCCGTTGAGGAGGGTGGCAAACACCTCCTCCACGAAAATATCGAACGAACATATGGAATACTGCAACATCACGTCGCCCGGAGCGGTGTGGAACTCCTCCTCAAAGGCTTCGGCGTAGTTTACGACGCTATGATTCTCGACCACAACGCCTTTCGGACGGCCTGTGGTTCCCGACGTGTATAGTACATAGGCCACGCCCCGAGGTGTCGAGAGGTCGTGGAATGTCGCCGCATGCTTCGGAGCGATATCGCGGCAGAACTCGTCGGTAATCACAAGTCTGACGCCGGCTGTCTTCATCATATAGTCGATACGCTCGCGCGGCAGCGAGGGTTCGGCCGGCACGTAGGCCGTGCCGCTTTTCAGCACGGCCAGCATCGCGGCTATCATTTCGATACTATGACTCATGATGATTCCGATGAACTGATGACGTTCGCCATGAAACTTCTCCATGATGGCGTCGGCGAGCCGGTCGAGCCCGTCGAAAGTTATCGAGCGGCCATCCTCCACCACCGCCGTGGCATCCGGCTGGCGGGTCGCCCATTGTGAGAACCTGCTATATATTGTGTCTTTTCCCATAATATTATTGTCGTGTGTCCCAAATAGCAATCAGGGATGTCCGGGATGCATTCCGGGTCTATAGAAATAAATGCCTGCGCCCCTCGATTGTTCACATGGTATCTGGTCTGACAGCACTCTCGCCATCGGGTAAAAGATAAGGCGGCGTGTCGGGATTGCGACACACCGCCTTATTTGATAGGACGTTATGGAAATGGGTTACTCCATGACTTCGCGGAGGGTTTTCGACTCGTCGATGGCCTGCTTGATTTTTTCGGGCGAGGCCTGCTCGTCGAGCATTTTCTGTAGTTCGTAGGGGAGCTGCAGGCGCACCATCATATCCTTGAGGGCCTGGCCGATGCGGAGGTTGGGCTCAAGCAGGCGTGCGCGGTATTCGTCGGTCAGCTCGATTTTGCCGTATTTCTTGCGTACGTTGCGGTATTTGATGCTGTTGAGAATCTGGGGAATCTCCTGTACCTGTTCGGTTTTCTCGATTTCGTTGATTTTTACAACCATATCGTTGAAAACCTCGACGGCTTTCGTGATACCTTCCTCGCAGAATTCGGGGGTGAGCGGTGTTTTGTCGGCTGCCTGGGTGCTGACGGTTCCGAATACTAAGGCCAGCAGCAGGGCAGTGAAGATTGTCTTGAATGCTTTCATTTTGAAAATGATTTATTTATGGATGAATGGGGTTAAGTAACTGTTCAAAATTATTTTATACTTTCCTGATCTAATTATTTCAACATTTCCGCGGTAAAATTTTCGCATCTTTTCCTCTCTTCATCAGTCGTGTAGACATCTACACTCCTTCTTCATCGAGAAAAATCTCCTGAAAATTTTCCTCCCGGAAATATTAAAATAATTTCGACCAGTTACTTATTTGATGTTCAGGCGGTAGACGGCGAACGTCGACGGACCGACGGTGGCGGTGAACTCGCGCCCTGCGGCTTCGACTGTCGATTCTACGGGTTTGACGATGTCGGGGTTATCGAGGGTATTCTCTGCCTCGAGGTCGGCGTGGAGCGTGAGGACTTTGCCGCCGTCGAGGGCCTTACCTTTCTTGAGACCGGTGATGTCGATGTTGAGTGTCTGGTCTTCCTTCGAGGTGTTGGCGACTTTCACCACAATCTGGTTGGCATCCTTGTCGAGAGTTGCGCTGGCGAAGAGTCCGTTCTGGCCCTCGCCGCCCGTGAGCGGACGGCCGTCCATGGTGAGCGGGAGTACGTTGGTACCCTTGTTGGTGGCGAACATCTGCTGTACGTAGTAGCTCGCAGTGGGCATGGAGCGGAGGTTGTCGAACCATATCATGTCGGGGCGCCACTGCCATGCATCGACGTGGGCGAAGAGCGGGGCATAGGTGGCCATGTGGACCACGTCGGCGTTACGCTCCAGCCCGGTCATGAAAGCGGCTTCGAGAAGCGCGGGCTCGAAGTGGTTCCAGTTTTTGTTGCGCATATGGCAGGCGTATTCGCCGGCGAAAACTTTCGGACCCTTGCGGTCGTAGTTGTCGTAGCGTGCGCCCTGGGCGAGGAACCAGTCCTCGGGGCGGTAGAAATGCTCGTCGACGAGGTCGGCTTTCACGCGTTTCATCTCGGGCCAGAGGTAGTCGAATTTGTCGCCTTCGCTGTCGGGGCCGGTGGAGCCTACGATCTTGATTTCGGGATGGGCTTTGCGCATGGCGGCCAGGAAGGGTTCGAGGCGCTCCACGTATTCAGGTCCCCACTGCTCGTTGCCGATACCCATCACCTTGAGGTTGAATGGGGCGGGATGGCCCATCTGTGCGCGCAGGGCGCCCCAGGTCGTGGTAGTGTCGCCGTTGGCGAACTCCACGAGGTCGAGCGCGTCCTGGATGTAGGGAGCGAGCGAGTCGACGGCCACGTGGTCCTCGGGGCGGTCGTTCTGATACTGGCAGGAGAGGCCTACGTTGAGCACCGGAAGCGGTTCAGCGCCGATTTCCTCCGAAAGGAGGAAGTATTCGTAGAAGCCCAGGCCGTTGCTCTGGAAATAGTCGGGGAAGAAATGGTGGGTGAAGGTGTAGTGCCAGCGGTTTTCGATGGTCGGGCGGTTTTCAACCGGGCCTACGGTGTTTTTCCACTGGTAGCGGGTGTCGAGGTCGGTTCCCTCCACGATGCAGCCGCCGGGGAAACGGAACACGCCGGGATGTATGTCGGCCAGTTTTTGGGCGAGGTCTTTGCGCAGGCCGTTTTCATGCCCTTTCCAGGTGTCGACGGGGAAGAGCGAGAGGTGCTCGAGGTCCACGGCCGTAGTGTCGGGGTGGCGCAGGAATACGCGGAGCACGGCGTGGGCGCATGTCTGGTCGGGCGTAAGTTCCACGGTGTATTTCTGCCAGTCGGTGGTGGTTACCTTGATTTTGGCTGAGGCGAGATCCTGCGAGCGTCCGTGCGTGTTTCGGTCGGCGAGCACCACTTTCAGGCGGCCTTCGCCGCCCTGCGGCACGCGTGCCCACACCGAGAAGCGGTATTTTTCTCCCTTTTCGACACCGATGCCAACGAAGCCTTCGTTTTCAAGGCCGGTGTGCTTGTGGTTGTGGCCGGCCGAGGTCAGGCGTACGTAATGGGGATTGCGGTCGAACGGCCCGTCGTTGCGGAGCTCCACACCTCCGAAGGTTTTCCAGCCCATGAGGTGCTGCGGAAACTCGAAGGAGCGGTTCTTTATCTTCTCGGCATAGAGGCCGCCGTCGGCGCCGAAATTGATGTCTTCGAAGAAAAGGCCGTACATGGTGGGCTGAATGGGAGCGCCGGGTTTGTCGGCCTTGAGAGTCAGGTTGTTGGTAGCGGCCGAAGCGCTTAGCGAGAGCGCTGCCGCTGCAGCAATCGTAAGGAGTTTTCTCATCGTTGAAGGTGGAATGACAGGTATTTTGATTTAACGGTTTTGAAATATTTCCACAAATTTACTCATTATTATAATATACGCCGCGGCCCGAGCGGTGTCGAACTGTTAAAACTTCACAATAAAAATCCCTCCGGAGGCCGTAGCCGTGCCGGAGGGAGGGATTCAAAAGAAAAGACTGCTTTATGCTGAGAAAATTTTCTTTCGGGTGTTTCTCTTAGTCTGCTTTTGAAAGAGATAAAGGATTAAATGTAAGAATCGATTCAATGAGGAATCATATAAGATAATCTGAATGAATCAGCTTGAAGGGCAAAGTTAGTTTAGTGCAAAGTAAAGAATGTAAGCGTCGAGTCTCTACGACAGGGTGTTCTGAAGAAGTTGTTGACTTTTTGGAGAGAGAACAGCTATCGGTAGGGGGTCGTCGCGCGTCGGGGTGTGTCCGTTGGCACTTGGCCGCGGGATGCGCTGCGGCGTATGGGTTTACTTATAGTCCTGGAGCTTCTTCTGCAGGCGCTGGCGTGCGAAGAAGATTCGGCTCTTCACGGTGCCGAGCGGGAGATTCATTTTCTCCGCAATCTCGTTGTACTTGTATCCGGCCACGTGCATTGAGAAGGGGATGCGGTAATCTTCGGAAAATTCGTTGATGGCTGCGGTGATTTCGTTTACTGCCACGGACCCTTCGGGAGTATCGAGGCCGCTTTCCTGCGGGAGGTTGAGGTGGTAGAGGTCTTCGGTCTGGTCGATGATGGTGGCCGAGCGCACAACCTTGCGGTAGTTGTTGATGAAGATGTTGCGCATGATGGTGAATACCCATCCCTTGAAGTTCACGTTCTCGACGTATTTGTCTTCGTTGTCGAGGGCCTTGAGCGTGGTGTCCTGAAGAAGATCGTAGGCGTCGTCGCGGTTGGAGGTAAGCAGATAAGCGAAGTTCAGGAGGTTGCTCTGCAGACCGAGAAGCTTGGATTGGAAATTTTTCGAACTCATGATAGCTGTTGTTTTTGGTGATGTTGTTTGGTAGTCTTTCCGTAACACGTTTGTGACTACGACGCAAAGTTAATCACAAAATTTATATCTCCAAATTTTTTTAGCAAGAAAAATTCAAAATAAATCAATTATTTTTAAGTTAAAGTTGTAATATGTTGATATATAGAAAGATAATGTTGGAAATAAAAATTTCAAAATTGTTACAAAGTTTACAATATGCTGTATGAACTATTGCCCGTGCAGTATAAATACCTAATAGTTAGCAAAATACTTGTTTAGATGCCTGTTGTCGGAGGCGAGTATAATAGGATTGTTTAGGTTCTTTAGGTAAAATAAAGTGAAAATATTTAGCATTAATCGTGAAAATATATTAATTATTTTGGTGTATACTTTACACAATTGTTACATATGGGTTGCGCTGCACTTATTTTAAAAAGGTGTATTTGCGGATTTTTCATGTGATATAGGGTCGGATTATAGAGGGGATTGTTACAATATTTGTTGATATATTGTAACATCTGATTGCGGATTTGTAACAGAATGCGCACTGATTTTGCTCATAGGCTGAGCTTCTGGGTGTATGGTGGTGGAAGGCTGTAATGATATTTGCATTTTCTGCGACGGATGGATGGATAAGAAATGCCGGCAGGTAATGGTGCCTTAACCTTTTTCGAAATATTATGGTTTGCTTAAAAAAAATCTGCAAACCGCCCCATTTATTTTATAATTGTGTATATTTGCAGAAACGAAATCCTGATATTGAGCTTACATTTCAAGGGTGTGCTTTCGATTTGTAATCAGAATGAAAGCAATGGTTAAATTCCTTATGAAATGCTGTTCCGGAGATTGGGAAAATGCGTTACAGCCGCCGGCGCCCTTAAATTTTGGGGAACCATGGCGTTGGTGAGGCTGTTTGATATAAAAGGCTCCGCTCAGGCGACCTGATTTGAAACCGTATTAAAAACATCAACTATTACAGATATGAAACATGCCGACATAGACTGGTCGACGCTGGGATTCGGATATGTTCCCACCGACTATAATGTGCGTTGTTATTTTCGGGATGGCAAGTGGGGCGAGATTGAAATCAGCTCGTCGGAGACCATCGAGATGCATATTGCCGCCACGGCACTTCATTACGGGCAGGAATGCTTCGAGGGGCTGAAAGCTTTCAGGGGCAAGGACGGCAAGGTGCGTGTGTTCCGTCCGCTGGAGAATGCGCGCCGTATTCAGGATTCCGCGCGCGGCATCCTGATGGAGCCGCTCCCCACCGAAAAATTCGTGGAAATGATGGAACTCGTCATCAAGCTCAATGAGCGTTTCATTCCTCCCTATGGATCGGGGGCATCCTTGTATATTCGTCCGCTGGAAATCGGCATGACGGCTCGTGTGGGTGTCAAGCCTGCCGAGGAGTATTGTTTCATTATGCTCGTAACGCCGGTAGGCCCTTACTTCAAGAGCGGATTCAAGCCGACGAATATCTGCCTTATGCGTGAGTACGACCGCGTCGCCCCGAAGGGAACCGGCCGCTTTAAAGTCGGCGGCAATTATGCTGCAAGTCTTGTGGCCGGCGAGAAAGCTCACGATATGGGCTATTCGGCAGTGCTCTATCTCGATCCGCAGGAGAAAAAGTATCTTGATGAATGCGGCCCTGCCAACTTCTACGCCATAAAGGATGGCAAATATATCACGCCCGCTTCCGATTCGATTCTGCCGTCGATTACCAACCAGTCGCTGATGCAACTTGCGCGCGATTTCGGTATGGAGGTGGAATGCCGGCATATTACGGTCGATGAGATTCCGGATTTTTCGGAAGCCGCCGCCTGCGGCACGGCCGCCGTATGCTCGCCCGTAGGTGAAATCGACGACCTCGATACCGGGCGCAAATACGTGATTGCGAAAGACGGACAGCCCGGCCCCGTGACCCGGCGTCTTTACGATACGCTTTCGGCCATCCGTCTCGGAGAGATGGAGGATGTCCACGGCTGGAACATGATTCTGGATTTATAAGCAGAATTGACGTCGCTGCGTATACCGGTATGGACTATCAGGCTGTAATCGACCGCTATTATCCCTGCGGAGATGCCGAATCGGAGCAGACAAAGCTACGTGATATATATATGCGCCATTGCGCGTCTGTTGCGAATCTGGCTCTGTTTCTGGCCCGTCGTGGGGCGTTTCCCCTGGCAGAGGAAGAGGTCGTGGCCGCGGGGATGCTCCATGATATCGGCATCGTCATGACCGACGCCCCAGGCATCCATTGTCATGGCGATGCGCCATATCTGGCCCACGGCCGTCTGGGCGCGCAGCTTCTGCGACGCGAGGGTGTGTCGGAGGCTTTGGCCAGGGTGGCCGAATGCCACACCGGTACGGGGCTGACTTCTGCTGATGTCGAACGTCTCGGAATTCCGCAGATTCCGCCCGGAGTCGACTATATGCCGCACTCGCAGCTTGAACGGCTGATATGCTATGCCGATAAATTCTATTCGAAGAGCGGCGACATGCGTCGAAAACCGATGGAGCGTGTGCGTGCTTCCGTGGCGAAATTCGGTCCGGAGGCACTGACGCGTTTCGATGCGTTGCGCCATGAATTCGGCGAGCCGGCCGAAGATTGATGCGGTGAAATATTCAGTTGGCCCGTAGCAGGAATGGAAAATACCCCGAAATGTGCGCCCACAGGCGTAGAAAAGGAGTCATATTGAATAAATATCCGTGGAAAATCACTAATTTTGCACGCCGAACATCGACATTCCGTTTCAGTTCGCTCACGGGGAAGTCAATCCCGTGAATGTATACGTGGCAATGTATGCTTCCGTATTTTTCCACAAGATAGTAGAAAAACATTATGAGTCAAGAAAGAAAAGTCAGAGTGCGTTTCGCTCCGTCACCCACGGGGCCTCTGCATATCGGAGGCGTGCGCACAGCTTTATACAATTATCTGTTTGCCCGTCAGAACGGCGGCGACATGATTCTCCGTATCGAGGATACGGACTCCCACCGTTTTGTGCCGGGAGCCGAGGATTATATCAATGAGGCGCTTGCATGGCTCGGTATCGGAATCGACGAAGGCGTGCGCGAAGGGGGCGCTTACGGCCCCTACAAGCAGAGCGAACGCCGCGACATCTATCGCGAGCACGTGGGTAAGCTGCTTGACCGCGGCATGGCCTACATCGCTTTCGATACGCCCGAGGAGCTCGAGGCCGCGCGTGCCGCGAGCCCCAACTTTCAGTACGATGCCTCGACTCGCATGCGTATGCGCAACTCTCTGTCGCTGACGAAAGAGGAGGTTGAACGCCTGCTATCCCAGGGAACGCCCTACGTGGTGCGTTTCCGAATCGAGCCGGGCCGCAACGTTGAGGTCGACGACCTGATCCGCGGCAAGGTGACCATCAATTCGAGCATTCTCGACGACAAGGTGCTTTATAAGAGTGCCGACGACCTGCCCACCTATCATCTCGCCAATATCGTCGACGACCATCTGATGGAAGTGTCCCACGTAATCCGCGGAGAGGAATGGCTCCCTTCCGCCCCGCTCCACGTATTGCTGTATGAGGCTTTCGGCTGGGCCGACACGATGCCGAAGTTCGTGCATCTTCCCCTTCTGCTCAAGCCCGACGGCAAAGGAAAGCTTTCCAAACGAGACGGCGACCGCCTCGGGTTCCCCGTATTCCCGCTTGAATGGCACGACCCCAAGAGCGGCGAGATATCGTCGGGTTACCGCGAGAAGGGCTATCTGCCGCAGGCCGTTGTGAATTTCCTCGCTCTGCTCGGGTGGAACCCCGGCGACGACACGGAAATCATGAGCATGGAGCAGCTTATTGCCAAATTCTCGCTCGACCACTGCTCGAAGGCAGGAGCACGCTTCGCATTCGAGAAAGGGAAGTGGTTCAACCACGAATACCTTATGGCTATGCCCGGCGAGGAGCTTCTGCGCCTGTTCAAGCCCGTGCTTGAGGCTCATGGAGTGAATCCGGCCGATTTCTCGGATGAATATATCGTCAAGGCCATAGATATGGTGAAAGGGCGCGCCAATTTCGTAAACGATCTCTGGGACCAGGGCCGCTTCTTCTTCGTCGCTCCCACGGAATATGCCGAAAAGGATATAAAGAAGCGCTGGAAAGAGGATACGCCTCGCCAGATGCAGGAGCTTATCGCCCAGCTGGAGGCCCTTGACGACTTTTCGTCGAAACCGGCCGAAGAGGTTATCCTCGGCTGGATCGCCTCGAAGGAATACCATCTCGGCAACGTGATGAACGCCTTCCGCCTGGCTGTGGTGGGCGAGTGCAAGGGTCCGCATATGTTCGACATCACCGAGCTTCTCGGCAAGGACGAGACCGTGGCGCGTCTGCGTCTGGCAATTGACCGCATCGCTCCGATGGAATAGTAGATTATCTTACCGTTTTAGCCTTGAATCCGCTATATAACACAGGCATCCGCCTCTATGGTCTTGCCGCCCGGGTGGCGGCGCTGCGAAGCCCTAAGGTCAGAAAAATGATCCAGGGGCAGAAGCGCACACTCGATACTCTGCGGCGCCGTCTGGGCAGCCGCCCCGGATGCATATGGTTTCACGCCTCGTCGCTCGGGGAGTTCGAGCAGGGGCGCCCCATGATAGAACGCCTGCGGCGCGAGCATCCGGAGAAACCGATTCTGCTCAGTTTCTTTTCTCCTTCGGGTTTCGAGGTGAGGAAGAACTATCCTTTTGTCGATGCCGTAGTATATCTGCCTTTCGACACTCCGAGCCGGGTGAAAAAATTTCTTGACGCTGCAAGGCCGTCGATGGCGATTTTCATAAAATACGAATTCTGGGGCAACTATCTCAAGGAGTTGCGTCGGCGGGGGATTCCTACTTACATCATATCGAGTATTTTTCGCCCCGGCCAGAGGTTCTTCCGGTCGGTTGGAGGAATGTTCCGGCGGATGCTCCGGTGTTTCGACCGCCTCTATGTGCAGGACGAGCGTTCGCGTCGGCTTCTGAAGCTGGTGGGCGTAGAGAATGTAACCGTTGCGGGCGATACGCGCTTCGACCGGGTGACGGACGTGATGCGTTCCACCGTGGAGATTCCGGGTTTTCCGGGCTTCGGCAAGGAAGCCAAACTGCGGTTTATAGCCGGCAGCTCGTGGGAGGCCGATGAGGACGTCTACGTGCCGTGGCTCAACGCCCACCCAGAGGTGTCGTTTATCATCGCTCCTCATGAATTCAACGAGACCCGGCTCGAACAGCTCCGCAACCGCTTCCACGGCGATGTGATTCTGCTGTCGGAGTGGACGCGCGAGATAAAGCGTGCCGGACTTCCCTCGGGAGAGATTCCCGAGTATCTGAAGCGTGTGCGCGGCATGATCATCGATTCGTTCGGCAAGCTGTCGTCGCTCTATCGTTTTGCCGACGTCGCCTATATCGGAGGCGGATTCGGCGCCGGAATCCATAATCTCAATGAAGCGGCCGTCTACGGAATGCCGGTGATTTTCGGACCAAACAACGTGAAGTTCAAGGAGGCGGCCGATCTTGTGGAGTGTGGGGGCGGATTTTCTGTGGCTTCGCGCGAGGAGTTCTGCCATATCATCGATATTCTCTATGGGAGTCCGGCCGATCTGAAGCTTGCCGGCGATGCCGCCGGAAAATATATACGCGACCATCTGGGCGCCACCGATTTGATTTACAATGATCTTTTCGGCGACAAGCGGATGCAAAGCGATATAGAATCAAAATGAAGTAATAAACAGACATGAACAACGGCGTCAAGGCGCCAATTTACATCCAAAAACTATTATGAACAGTCGTAAAATGCGTCTTCCGGAGATTATCGACATCCTTACGCATAAGTCAGTCTCCTCGCAGGAAGAACTTTCAAAACAGCTTGCCGTACGCGGCTTCATCGTCACTCAGGCCACTCTGTCGCGCGACTTGAAAATGCTTAAGGCCAACAAGGTTTCCGACGACCGCGGAGGCTACCGCTATGTGGTGGCCGACGGGCAGAGCTACGGACGTCGCTCGCGCCGCGGAACGGCTATGGTTACGAGCCATTCGTCGGTTCTTTCCGTGGCCCGCACCGGCAATCTTGCCGTAATCAAGACCCGCAACGGATATGCCTCCGGCCTTGCCTACGATATCGATATGCTTGAGTCGCACCTTGTGCTGGGCACTATCCCCGGAACCGATACGGTATTTGTTGCCCTTAAGGATGGGGTGTCGAACGAGGAGCTGTTTGCGCTGTTCAGCACTTTCCTTCCCGCGTCGGTGATGAATGCTGCCGCAACGCTGCGCGTCGAATCCGAAAACAAGGAGACGGAGTAAGGGGAGGCTTAATATCCGTATAAATCTTTTCGACGGCGGTGTATCGGGACTATACGTTCCGATACACCGCCGAGTTGTATTTTTTTGATGCGCCGCCGGGATGTTTTTTTGTAAATTTTAGCGAATTTCCGGGAGTGAAACCGGCGTGGAAAATATTGTTTTTTAGCAATAAATTTGCTACCTTTGTAACGTATAAGGCGATTGGCCGAGACCTCGCCGTGATATATCGGTGGAAGGGATAACACTTTGAATAATATAGACTTATAGAACAATTTATGTCGGAAGAAAAATTCGAAATTGATGCTCCGCAGCCTCAGGAATACAGCGCCAGCAACATCCAGGTGCTCGAGGGGCTGGAGGCCGTGCGCAAGCGTCCTGCCATGTATATCGGCGACATAAGCGTAAAAGGCCTGCATCATCTTGTATATGAAGTAGTTGATAATTCAATCGACGAGGCTCTCGCCGGATTCTGCACTCATATTGAAGTAACAATCAACGAGGATAACTCCATCACCGTTGTGGACAACGGCCGCGGTATCCCCGTGGACATGCACGAGAAGGAGCATAAGAGTGCCCTTGAGGTGGTTCTCACAGTGCTCCATGCCGGCGGTAAGTTCGACAAAGGTTCCTATAAGGTGTCTGGCGGTCTGCATGGCGTCGGTGTGAGCTGCGTCAACGCCCTGTCCGACTATCTGCGCGCCGAGGTTAGACGCGGAGGGAAAATCTACATGCAGGAATATTCCCAGGGCAAGCCTACAAGCAACCTTACGGTAATAGGCGAGAGCGATACCACCGGTACGTCGATTACCTTCCATCCCGACGATACGATTTTCACTGTAAACGTCTACGACTACGAGACGCTTGCAAACCGCCTCCGCGACCTCGCATTCCTCAACGCGGGCATCACGCTGACGCTTACCGACAAGCGTACGCTCGACCAGGAAGGGAACCCCATCAGGGAAGTCTTCTTTTCCGAGAACGGCCTCAGTCAGTTCGTGGAATATATCGACTCCAACAAGGAAAGCCTGATCAACGACGTTATCCATCTCAATACCGAGCGCCAGGGAATCCCCGTAGAGGTGGCCCTGACTTACAACACGTCGTTCAACGAAAATATCTATTCTTTCGTCAACAACATCAACACCATCGAGGGCGGCACACACCTCACCGGTTTCCGTCGCGGCCTCACGTCGACACTCAAGAAATATGCCGACGACAACAAGCTTCTTGAAAAGAGCAAGGTCGAGATTGCCAGCGACGACTTCCGCGAGGGCCTGACGGCTGTAATTTCCGTAAAAGTGATGGAACCCCAGTTCGAGGGTCAGACGAAGACCAAGCTCGGCAACAACGAGGTGATCGGCGCCGTGCAGACGGCTGTAAGCGACGCTCTGCGCACCTATCTCGAGGAGCATCCCAAGGAAGCCAAGACCATCGTTGAAAAGGTCGTCCTCGCGGCCCAGGCGCGCCATGCCGCCTACAATGCCCGCGTTAAGATACAGCGCAAATCGCCACTCTGCGGTGGCGGACTTCCCGGCAAGCTCGCCGACTGCTCCAGCCGCGATCCTCAGGAATGCGAGATTTTCCTCGTCGAGGGTGACTCGGCAGGCGGTACGGCAAAGAGCGGCCGCGACCGCCGCACGCAGGCCATCCTTCCGCTCCGAGGCAAAGTGCTCAACGTAGAGAAGGCAATGGACCACAAGGTGTTCGACTCCGAGCAGATTACCAATATTTTCCGCGCCCTGCGCGTAACCATCGGTACCGAAGACGATCCCAAGAAGGTGAATCTCTCGAAACTGGCCTACCATAAGGTGATAATTATGACCGATGCCGACGTCGACGGAGCCCACATCGCCACGCTGCTGATGACGCTCTTTTTCCGCCGCATGCGACCCATCATCGAGGAAGGCTACCTCTATCTGGCCACTCCGCCGCTGTATAAATGTACCAAGGGTAAGGTCGAGGAGTATTGCTGGACCGATGCCCAGCTTCAGGCCTTCATCGCCGAGCATGGAGAGAAGACCAAAGTGCAGCGCTACAAAGGTCTCGGCGAGATGAGCGACAAGGAGCTCAAGGATACGACCATGTCGCCTGAAAACCGCCTGCTCAAGCAGGTGCAGATCAGCGACGCCGCTGCTGCCGACCGCATTTTCTCCATGCTTATGGGAGAGGACGTAGGTCCGCGCCGTGAGTTTATCGAGGCTAACGCCAACTATGCGAATATCGACGCCTGAACGGCCTGTCCGTTCGGCCTGATAATAAGGGAACACGCCGTGTGGGGAGGATTGCCGGTCGCTTTCGGGCCGTCAGAACCACATGGCGTTTTCGTTTGTTTTTCAAGTGATCGGCAGGACGTGTTGCCTCCGGTTGCATAATGCTCACCCCTCGGGGTGGAAGGGATGTTCAAACACACGTATTCAACCATGCCCAACGCAACGACAAAAGCAGCCGCTACGAAGCTGCGGGCGCAGATTCAGGATTTTATCTCGCGCCAACAAAACAATTCTTTCAACTATAAGCAGGTATCCGCCGCAATCGGCGCGAAATCGGCCCCCGCGCAGCGGAGCGTAGCCATGATGCTCGCCGAACTGGCTTTCGACGGCGAGCTGGTGGAGACCGCACCGGGCAAATACAAGGCTCCGGCGCGCTCCAACTTTACCATGGGCACGTTCGTGCGTCGCTCCAACGGCAAGAACAGTGTGGTGACCGATGACGACCAGGAGGCAATCTTCGTGGCCGAGCGCAATTCGATGCACGCTCTCAACGGCGACCGCGTGCGAGTTGCCATCGCCGCCCATCGCCGCGGCCAGGAGCCTGAGGCGCAGGTGGTGGAAATCGTCGAGCCCAAGGAGCAGGTGTTTATCGGAACACTTCAGATTGAAGGCCATCTCGCTTTCCTGAAGACCGACTCCAAATTTCTCGCCTGCGACATCTTTATCCCGAAGACCAAACTCAAGGGTGGCAAAGATGGCGACAAGGCCATCGTTAAAATCACCGAATGGCCCGAGGAGGTGAAAAATCCGCGCGGCGAGGTGGTCGATATCCTCGGCCGAACTGGCGAGAACAATGCCGAAATCCACGCCATTCTGGCCGAATACGGCCTCCCATATAAATATCCCGCCGCTGTCGAAAAGGCTGCCGACAAAATCGACGCGGGTATAACTCCCGAGGAGATCAGCCGCCGCGAGGATTTCCGCGGCGTGACAACCTTCACAATCGACCCCAAGGATGCCAAGGATTTCGACGACGCGCTCTCGATACGACGCCTCCCCAACGGCCACTGGGAGGTGGGCGTGCATATCGCCGACGTAACTCACTATGTGAAGCCCAACTCCATAATCGATCGCGAGGCCATGACGCGCGCCACATCGGTATACCTTGTGGACCGCGTGGTGCCGATGCTCCCCGAGCGCCTTTGCAACGGCATATGCTCGCTGCGTCCCGACGAGGAGAAGCTGGCTTTCTCCACCGTTTTCGAGCTTGACGACAACGCAAAGGTGCTCAACAGCCGCATCGTGCGCACCGTGATCCGCTCGGACCGCCGTTTCGCCTACGAGGAGGCCCAGGAGGTGATCGAGACCGGCAATGGCGACCTTGTGGAGGAGATAACCACGCTCGACCGTCTGGCCAAGCAGCTCCGCGCGCAGCGATTCGAAAACGGCTCTGTGGACTTCGACCGCGAGGAGGTGCGTTTCGACATCGACGAGAAAGGCCATCCCACGGGCGTATATTTCAAGGTGTCGAAAGATGCCAATAAGCTCATCGAGGAGTTCATGCTCCTGGCCAACCGCACGGTGGCCGCCGCCATCGGCAAGCCCGAGAAGCGCCGCAAGGAGAAGGCTTTCGTATATCGCGTGCACGATCAGCCCGATGCGACAAAGCTCACCGACCTGGCCAATATCGCCCGCGCTTTCGGCTACCGGTTGAAGACCCACGGCTCGGCCGGCGAAATCAACCGCTCGCTCAACAAAATGCTGCGGGACGTAAAGGGTAAGGGTGAGGAAAATTTCCTCTCCGTGCTCGCCATACGCTCCATGGCCAAAGCCATCTACACAACCGAGAATATAGGCCACTACGGCCTCGGATTCGACTACTATACCCACTTTACCTCGCCCATCCGCCGCTATCCCGACATGATGGTTCACCGTCTGCTCGAGCGCTATCTGGCCGGAGGCCGCAGCGTCAACGTCGAAAAACTTGAGGACCAGTGCAAACACTCCTCCGCTATGGAGCAGCTCGCCGCGAATGCCGAGCGCTCGTCGATAAAATACAAGCAGGTGGAGTATATGGGCGACCATCTCGGCGAGGAATACGAAGGTATGATTTCCGGTGTGACCGAATGGGGCCTCTATGTGGAGCTCGACGACAATAAATGCGAGGGTCTCGTGCCGATGCGCGAGCTTGCCGACGATTTCTACGATTTCGACGAGAAGAACTACTGCCTGCGCGGCCGGCGCCGCGGCATCGTGTTCCGCCTCGGCGACAAGGTTCGTATCCGCGTAGCCCGCGCCGACCTTGACAAGCGTCAGCTTGATTTCGTAATCGTCGACCCGCGCATGGTTGTTGCGGACCATGACGATATGGGCGCCAAGGTCAGTGTGGCCCAGGCACTTGCCGGCAAAAAGTCTAAGGCTGGAAAATCGGCGAAGAAAGCTGCTCCCGGAAGCCGGAGCGCCGCGAAAGCCGAGCGTAAGGCCGCGCGGAGCGAAGCACTCGCCGCCGAGCAGGCCCGGAAGATGTCGCGCCATGAGAAAGCAAAGGCGGCCGCCCGTGCCTCCGCAAAGGAAAAAGCAAAATCGTCGAAATCGGCTCCTGCCGAAGGGAAGCGTGGCGCGAAAAAGACCGTGAAACGCGCCTCGAAGCGTCGCTGATTCTCGAACTTAAGTCTTTGATGGTCAGAATAAATATTAAACTTGTATCCGCTCTGATTACCGCCCGCTATCCACCGGGCGGTCGTGCGGACTGCTCATATCGGCCGGCTGGGCTTTATGCCCCGCCGGCTTTTTCTTGCTCTGACCAGTGCGTTCGATCCGTCCGGCCCGACTGGTCTGATTGTTATCTAATTCGGCCGGCCCGAATGCTGCCTCTACCGATGCGGAGTCGGCGCGGGCTTTCGATATGTCAGCTATCGAATCGGCCTCCTGCGCTATCTCGACTGCCTCCTGCAGGCGCGTCTCGGTTTGCGTATTGGTGCATTGTTTTGCCAGACTGATTGCAAGTGGGATTACAAGCAGTATGCCCAACCCGATGAAACCCCGGAACTCTTTGTGTGTCATTCTTCAAGAATACATCTTGTGAAGCCATTTGAAGAAAAAGTTTAAATGACTTCTTTTACCATAGATTAAAGCGGAAGCCTGCCGAGGCTTCGAGCGAGAGATTGTTGGCCATCAGCGTGTGTTCGCGGTCGTAGATCAGGGCCATGTCCCAGCGGCCTACAGCCCCGAAAAACCATTTCGTCTTGTAGTTGTAGATCAGCGACAGGCGCATCTCGTTGCTCATTCCGAACGACGTTTTCTGCTGCGACGGGTCGTTGATGTAGCCCACGCGCAGGCCGATGAGAGGAGCCTCCGACACTCCCAGCACCCATCCCTTGTGGAACACCCAGTTGTAGCCGTAGCCGAGTTTCAGGGCGTAGTTCTTGTTCTTCACCATATAGAAATTCGCCCACGAGGCGGGGAGGGTAGGGCGGTCGGCCGGCTCAAGATCCCAGAAATCGAAGTTGTACTGCGAGCCGTTGAACGATAGGCCGGCGAAAAACGTCCCCTGGCTGCGAACCTGCAGCTTGCTGTAGTAGAATGCCGCCGCCTGCGAGTATCGTTTGTGGTTGAAGAAGTAGTAGAGGTCTATCCCCCACTGGCTTGTGTTGATTCCCTTGAACGGGATGTCGACGCGGTGGCTTTCGCCCACCGGCCCCATCCGGCGTATGGTCGTTCCGATGTCGTTGCTTATGTTGTAGTATTCGAATGCGAAGAGCGAGCAGTTGAACTGCAGGTTGAAGCGCTTGCGTGCACGCTGGCCGCCGTTGAAGTATTTGCCGATGTTCATGTCGTAGCCCACCGACACGGCCATGTAGGTGAGGTAGAAACCCAGAGTCGACGAGGGGTCGCTAAGCATCTGCATCGAGTAGCCGTCGTCGATGCGGAAGTTGTAGACGTCGCTCCATGAGTCGACTTTCGCTTTGACGTTGAATCGTTTGCCCGAACCGACCACATAGAGCGAGTCGTAGGAATTGAAGAATTTATCGCCCCAGCGGTAGGTCTTGATGCAGAAATTCGGAAATTTGCCCCACGCCGCAATCGAGTCGAGGTCGAGGCTGAAGGCTCTGGCGCTCTGCGGAGCGGCCGCACCGAGGATTACGGCCAGGAGCATGGCGAGCCATACCGCACGCAGTGTGCGGCTTCGGGGCGTCTTCAGGGGGCGTGTTCCCTCCGGTCGGTCTTCCAGGATTTCGGTATGCGCCATATTGATGCAAAGATAGCGAATTTTATGGTAATCCGGCAATAGAGATTGCGAAACCTATACGCCTTATTATATATGGGAGATTGGCGGAGTGGGCGGTTGTCGGAAGTTACCATTTTTCTGTCCGTTTGCTCCATTTTTCCCCGGTGGTCTTTAACAATTAATTAAGCTAAAATTTTTAACACTTTTTGAGGTTTTATGCAATGTGAATATTTATGTCGGTTATTCATATTGTAAATGGCTGTAAATTAATAATATGTGTAATTTGTGTCAAAATTGCCACTTGTCAACATGACAAAGAATTATGTTAAAGAGCAGCAAAAATACTCTCGAAGTGTTTATTTTCTTGACATTTTGTATTAACTTTGCTAAGTGTATATGGTGAAAGCCGTGAATTTCGGTGCGACTAAGGTTAAAAAAGATGTAAAAACCGGGCAGCGATGATTCTCACGCGCGGCCACGCTTTTAAGCCCTCGGGGTTTTACGAATCGATTTCGCCCAAAGCTTCCGCAGGGAGGCCGAAAAGAAAAAGGTTGAATCATCCCGAACCCGTAAGCAAGAATAGCCCCGGCTCGACCCATGTGCGCAAAAAGTGCTCGTTAAAATCAAACCGATCGTAGAATTTTTAACTCATTATGTCTAATTAATTATTGTGTATGAAAAAGCTGTTTCTATTACTGACGGCAGTCCTGATCACAGCAGCTTGCGCCATGGCGCAGTCGAAGGTGGTCAGCGGTACGGTTGTTTCGGCAGCTGACGACGAGCCCCTGGCAGGTGCCACGGTGATGCCCATCGGCGGTGGTCAGGGAACATCGACCGACATCGACGGTAACTTCTCGTTGACCGTCCCCGACAAAGTAAATGAACTCAACGTATCTTACGTGGGCTTCAACACCCGCAAGGTGGCTGTTTCGTCCGGTAAGATGACCATCAAACTCGAATCCTCCGAGAACAGCCTCGACGAGGTGATGGTCGTGGCTTACGGTACCGCCAAGAAATCGGCATTCACCGGTTCGGCTACCGTGATCAGCAACGACGCTATCGAGAAGACTCAGGTCACCAACGTGCTCGACGCTCTCTCCGGTAAGGTTGCCGGTCTGCAGCTCTCCAACGCTTCGGGTGCCCCCGGCTCATCCAGCCCCACAATCCGCATCCGCGGTTTCTCCTCGATGAACGCCGGCAACTCGCCTCTTGTCATCGTCGACGGCACCCCCTATTCAAACGATATCAACACTCTTAATACCAACGACATCGAGTCGATGACTGTCCTCAAGGACGCTGCATCGAACGCTCTTTACGGTGCCCGCGGTGCCAACGGTGTGATTCTCATCACCACCAAGCGTGCAAAACTCGGCGAAGCCAAGGTTACGGTCGATGCCAAGTGGGGCGTAAACATGCGCGCCACCCAGGACTACGACTATATCAAGGACCCGGCTCAATACTACGAAACTTATTATAATTCGCTGTATACCTATGCCACTACGGCTCCCGAAATCGTCCACAACCCGCAGACCGACAAGGATGAGAACTTCGGAGGTCTTGGCTACGATGCTGCCAAAGCCTATATCTGGGCCAACAACAACCTGACCGCCGACAACGCCTACGGTCTCGGCTACAACGTGTATACCATGCCCGCCGGCCAGTATCTTATCGGTAAGAACGGCAAACTCAACCCCAACGCTACTCTCGGACGTATCGTTAACAACAAGGGCGCCAGCTATTTCGTGACTCCCGACAACTGGCTTGACGAAACCTATAAGCACAGCCTCCGTCAGGAATACAACGTAAGCGTAACCCAGGGTAACGACAAGAGCAACTTCTTCGCTTCGGTCGGCTACCTGAAAAACGACGGTATCATCGTGGCCAAGAGCGACTTCCAGCGTTTCACCGCCCGCCTGAATGCCGACGTGCAGGCAAAGCCATGGCTTAAGGTAGGCGCACGCGGCAGCTACAGCCATATCGTGATGAACGCCATGGACAGCGAGGAAGGCAGTTCCGCCTCCACATCCAACATCTTCGCCGCCGCCACCGGCATCGCTCCCATCTATCCTCTTTATATCCGCGACGCTGCCGGCAACATCATGGTTGACAAGTTCGGCAACACCCGTTACGACTACGGTTCGGGCGACAACGCCGGTCTGAAGCGTCCTATCTTCGGCGACTCCAATGCTGTCGACGGTATGATTCTCGACACCAACAAGGTTGAAGGCAACAACTTCAACGGCGCTGCTTTCGTAGAGGTGCGCTTCCTCAAGGACTTCAAGTTCACCTCCAATAACAACGTGAACCTTCAGGAAATGCGTCAGACTCAGGTGACCAACCCCTACTACGGTCAGTACGCCACCCAGAACGGTGTAGTCGGAAAATTCCATACCCGCTCGGTAGATTACACTTACCAGCAGCTCCTCACCTGGAACCATAAGTTCGGCAAACACAATGTTGACGCCCTTCTCGGTCACGAATGGTTCAAGACCACCTACTATTATCTGTATGGTTCGAAGAGCAATATGTTTGACCGTGGCAATGAAGAACTTGCAGGCGCAATCATCAAGGGCAACGCAAACTCCTATACCACGGAGTACAACAACGAAGGCTGGATTTTCCGTGGCCAGTATGACTACGACTCCAAATACTTCGGTTCGTTCTCGTTCCGTCGCGACGCCTCCTCGCGTTTCCATCCCAGTCACCGCTGGGGTAACTTCTGGAGCGTCGGTGCCGCATGGATTATATCCAAGGAGTCGTTCCTTCAGGACGTGACCTGGCTCGACATGCTGAAAATCAAGGCATCCTACGGTGAGCAGGGTAACGACAACATCGGTAACTTCCGCTATACCAACACCTACAACATTGTAAACTCCAACAACATGCCGGGTGCTACCCCCGATACGATGGGTAACGAGGACATTACTTGGGAAAAGAACGGCAACTTCAACGCAGGCGTTGAGTTCTCGATGTTCAACGGCCGTTTCACCGGCAACATCGAGGCTTTCTACCGCAAGACTTCCGACATGCTGATGTTCTTCCCGCTCCCGACCTCGTTCGGCTACAGCGGTTACTACGACAATATCGGCGATATGAAGAATACCGGTGTTGAAATCGAACTCGGTGGCACCCCTATCAAGACCCGCAACTTCAAGTGGGATGTCAATTTCAACATGACATGGTACAAGAACCGCATCTCCAAGCTCCCCGAGGACCGCAAAGGTCAGAAAGGATACATCTTCAAGGACGACTTCAAGCTTGATCCGGCCTACGGTTATTCCTCCGGCAACTACTTCTATGGCGAAGGCGAGTCGATGTACAGCTTCTATACCTACAAGTATGCCGGCGTAAACAAGGAGAATGGTAAGGCTCTCTACTACAAGAATGTTTACAATAAGGAAGGTGAGGTAATCGGTACCGAAACAACCGACGACTACTCGAAGGCTTCGCGCTATATCGTCGGCACCGCCCTCGCTCCCGTTTACGGCGGTTTCAGCACTTCGTTCAGCTATCGCGACTTCGACCTCTCCGTCGCCTTCAACTACCAGATCGGCGGTAAGGTTTACGACAGCGGTTATGCCAACCTCATGGGAACTCCCTACGACAGCAGCAAGGGTGGCAACATCCACTCCGACATGCTCAACGCATGGAGCCCCTCCAATCCCGACTCCGACATTCCCCGCAACATGTTCGGCCAGCAGTATACAAATGCTACCAGCGACCGCTTCATAACCGACGCTTCCTATCTCTCGCTTGAGAACATCAACTTCGGTTACACACTCCCCACCAAGCTCGTGCGCAAGGCTTACCTCTCGAAGGTTCGCGTTTACTTCGCCTGCGACAACATCTGGGTTTGGTCGAAGCGTCAGGGTCTTGATCCCCGTCAGTCGTTCACCGGCGGCAACAACAACACCTACTATGCCCCCATCCGCACTATCTCGGGCGGTCTGACTGTTGAATTCTAATTTCTAAGACACAGCAACAATGAATAAAATATATAAAGCACTAATGGGCGCAGCGCTCATAGCTCCCGCGCTGCTCACCACCGGCTGTATCGAAGAGGTATTCCCCACCAACGGTGCGACTCAGGATCAGCTTAACGGCAACTCCAAAGCCACCGAAGCTCTTGTATGGGCTATGCCTGCCCACCTCAATCAGGTGTTTACAGTTCCCAATGAACAGCACTGGGACTGGGGTAAGGGAGCAATCATGCATGGCCTCGACTGTATGACAGCCGACATGGCTATAGCCTATTCAAGCTACAACCACTTCAACACATGGTGCTCGGCCAACATCGCCCTCGACGACGGCTATCTCATCTGCCAATTTATCTGGAATTTCCAGTTCGAGCAGGTGCTTACAGCCAACAAGGTTGTCGGTGCAATCGACGCATCGACCACCGACCCCGATCTCATGGCATATCTCGGTCAGGGTCTGGCATTCCGTGCCTCTACTTATCTCGATATGGCCCGTATGTATGAGTTCCTTCCGAACAATTACGTTGACGCGGTGAATACCTTTGGCAACGACGTGACCGGTCTCACCGTTCCTATCGTGACCGACAAGACCTCTGAGGAGGTGGCACGCAACAATCCCCGTGCCAAGCACGATGAGATGGTGAAATTCATCCGCACTGACCTTGATCAGGCTATTGAGCTCCTTAAGAAAGGTGCTGCACGCACTTCCAAGACTGTGCCTGACCTCGCCGTTGCATATGGCCTGATGGCACGCCTTTACCTTTGGGATGCAACCTACCACGAGGAAGGCCTTCCCTACGCAGGCGAGGGTACCGCCGCCCAGCTGTATGCCGAGGCTGCACGCTATGCCCGTCTGGCCATCTCCACTTCCAACGCCACTCCTATGACTCAGGAAGAGGCTCTTAACACCCAGACCGGTTTCAACGACCTCAGTGTTTCCTCCTGGCTTTGGGGCATGCAGCTCACCGACGAGGACAACGCCGTAAAGACCGGTATCATAAACTGGGCTTCCTGGATGTCGAACGAGACGTCTTTCGGCTACGCTTCCGCAGGTCCTATCGTCATGATTGGTGCCAACGTTTATCGTCGTATGAACGACCGCGACTGGCGTAAGCTTATGTTCATCGCTCCCGAAAGCTCGCCCCTCTCGGGCCGCGAGACCCTCATCAACGAGGAGCAGCGCGAGGAGCTTCCCACCTATGCTTCGCTCAAGTTCCGCCCCGGCAAAGGTAATTTCGACGACCCCAAGGTAGCTGCAGTTGTAGGTGTGCCTCTGATGCGTGTTGAGGAAATGTATTTCATCGAGGCCGAGGCTACGGCTCACACCAATCCGATGGCCGGTCTTGAACTCTGCAAGACGTTCATGCAGAAATACCGTTACGCCACCTATCGCCCGACGGTAACCGCCGCAGAAGACGTAATCGAGGAAATCGTATTCCAGAAGCGCGTCGAACTTTTCGGCGAGGGTCAGTCTTACTACGACTACAAGCGTCTGAATATGAATGTGGACCGCACTTACTCCGGTACAAACTTCAACTGGGGTCGCGACACCTACAACTCCGTAGGTCGTCCGAGCTGGATGAACTATGTCATCTCTCAGCAGGAAACCGACGCCAACCGTGCCATTGAAAAGTGGAATAACCGCAATGTCGGTAATAAGCAGACAGTTGTCACCGGTGAATAATAAATCCACATTCTCTCCGTTTATAATTTCAAACAGAATAATCAATTATGAAATTTAATAAGATAATTTCGGCCCTTATGGGCGGTGCCTTCCTTTTCGGAATGGCTGCCTGCACCGACGAGGTTGAATACACGCCTGCCGACGTGATTCCCGGCAATAACGTGTATTTCCCTGTCGATGAGTCGACTACCGTTGAGATTGGAGTGGATGCCACCACCTGTGAGATTGACCTCTACCGTGAGAATGCCGACGAAACCCTTACCGTCGGTCTCGAAGGTCAGGTTGTTGACAAGCAGGGCAATCCTCAGACCGACATCTTCACCGTGCCCACTCAGGTTACTTTCCCTGCAGGCGTGAAAAAAGTTCCCATCGTTATCGACGTGGTTCTTGCCGATGTAGTTCCTGAATATGAGTATCAGCTCGCACTCAAGGTGAAGGGCGAGGACAACTCGATTTACGGCCTTACCGAACGCACGTTCACTCTTGTTTACTCGCCGTGGTCGGAGTGGAAAATCTATCGCTACGACCCTGCCACCAGCAAGATGATTCCCATCAATGCCGAGAATTACAACGACCAGGGCGTAACGGCTATGGCTACCGTCACTCTCCAGCAGTTGGTCGGTGGCGTATACGAGGTGCCTCTTTATGTTCGTGGCTCGCTCGTGAACGACAACAAGTTCCAGCTGCTCTTCCCCGATCCCCAGGCATATGAGATCTACAATGCCGACCCCGACTATGACCCGACCGTTGCTACAGGCGATATCAACACAGGCAACCGCTTTGTCTACAACATGACAATCGACAAGGCCTGGACCTTCGACAACGAAGGCGTGCAGGTACCTTTTGTACTCGTTCCGCATACAGCCACTCCCTTCACATATCAGGGCGGCAGCATCTATTTCGCCGATGTACTTTCCTTCTATACCGATACATACAATGGTGAGTATACGCTTGACGAGGTATATCTTGGATTGCTTAAGGGGAACGATATTACCCCTGCATACTACGATGAACCCGGCGGTATGATTGTTCTGAATACGGCAATGTCTACCGCAGCTCTCGACATCAATGGCCAGTGGCTTGGTTCGCAGGTAGAGACGGTGCTCCTCCCCGGCTTTAAGGATTATGGTGTTACCATGGAATATACCGGTAACTTTGTCAATCAGCAGGGTAAGGAATCCGCTCAGATTCAGGCTGTGAAGGGTGCCGACGTCACCTCGTTCGCCTACAAGTGTGTAGCCGGTGCGCTTACTCAGGCTCAGGTCGACGCTGTTGCTGAGGAAATCAAGGCCGACGCCAATGCCGAACTCATATATGATGCAGCAGCGACACTTTCGTTCACTCTTCCCGAAGATGGCAAATACACGGTTGTTACCGTATCCTACAATGAAGGTGGCGAAGCCGTTGCCACCACCGCATATACCTTCGACTACAAGACCGTTCAGGCTGAGCGCGAATGGGTATCGGTAGGCACCTGCAAGTATACCGACGGCCTTATTTACGGACACTTCACCTTCGATGGCGAAACCTATATCGGTGGCGACGAATGGGACGTAGAGGTTGAGGCAAGCACGAAGCAGAAAGGCCGCTACCGTCTGGTCAATGCTTATGCCGCATGGCCTTTCGCCATAGCTTACGCTCAGGCCGGTCGCCCCGTAGCTCTTACCGACAAAGACTACTATATCTACTTCGACGCACGCTACAGCAATGCCACCTATATGGAAAATGGTGAGATTGGCGTTGATTTCGCCAATATCGGTATCTCCGGCGCTATGTCGATGGGTTGCGATTGCTACAGCCTTATGAACGGACAGAACAAAAATCCGCTCGAACTGGTCGCTTCTGCCGGATATGCAGGCACTGTCGAGGATGGTATTGTAGCTTTCCCGGCAGGAACGTTCGGTCTGTATTATGGATCCAAGGGCGCATATACCAACTTCTCCGACGAACTATATGACGCTATGGACGCTTGGACCGGGGCTGTCAATGACTTCTGGAATACGATTCCCGCTCCCTCCTATGGTATGGGCTACACCACCATTGATATGTCGGGCGTCTCCGGCGAATATGCCCCCGGACAGGAAACTCTCAACATCTCCACAAATCAGGGCGCAGCTAAGAAAGTTGCCGGCACTTTGGCTAACAAAGTCGCCAAACGAAGCAACAATGGCGTTCAGCGCATCTCTGCAGGTGTGAAAGTTGCCAAGCCTGCTGCAGCAAAAGCCTCTGCTTTCAAGACTTTCAAAGGAAAGAAAAGTGTAAACGAAGGCTATAGCGTAAGCAAACGCTCTACGTTCTGAATCTCGGAAAACAAGATTTAACCCTCTTTGGCGGTGTGTCAGAATCACGGATTTTGACACACCGCTGTTTTTTGTATCTGAAACGGCGAGTTCTGAACACTCTGTCTGTTAAAAAATAGCAAAATGGATGTTAAATCACCTTCTTCGACATTTTTTTGGTAGGAAAACGCCCGCAAAATCCCTAACTTTGTATTTCATAATCGAGTGCAACATACATTTTGCCATTCATCGAAAAAACACAGTGTAAAAGATATGAAGAGATTCTACGCTTTAGCCATTCTGGCTTTGGGAGTCGTGGCTTCGGCCGGCGCCCAGAGTAAGTTCGACATGAGCGCCGGCGAATACCTCGGCCATGTCAGGGCAAACAATCAGGCTGCGCTGATGAGGTCGCGCGGCGTGCACCAACCTACGCTTGCTCCTGAAATAACCGCTGAAAAGCGTGTGGCCGTTCTCGTCACAATGAAGGAGGAAGGGATGGGCCATATACTCGCTGATAACGGATATGAAATTGAAAACGAACTCGGCCGTGTGGTGATCGTTCGTGTAACGGCTGCGGAGATGGAGGCTATTGCCGCCATCGATGAGGTCGTACAGGTATCGCTCGGCTTTGACGCCGAGCCGATGATGCGAGTAGCTCGAGCTAATGCAAAAGTCGACGATGTGCATAAGGCAGCTGCTTCTTCCGGCCTTTCCCACGGCTATACAGGCGAAGGTGTAATAGTCGGCATGATGGACACAGGGCTTGACCCAAATCACCTGAATTTTCGTGACGGCGACGGAAATCTACGTATAAAGAATTATTGGGAAATCAAAGGCGCCGACGGCTCGGTTGTGCTTTATGACACACCTGAGAAAATCGGCGCATTTGAAACTGACCTCCGTCAGGAGACGCATGCCACCCATGTTCTCGGCATAATGGCCGGTAGCCATAATGCCAAACCCGGTTCCGGTAACGGTACTGTCGCTACTCTGAGTAGAACGGGTAAGCCAAGCATATCGGCTTCTAATGTCAATCCCTACTACGGCGTGGCCAAGGATGCCGAGATGTCGGTTTGTTCGGGCACGCTTGAAAACAACAATATCACCATTGCGGCAGGCCGTTTCCGCGACTATGTGAAGACTACGGGCAAGCCCGGCGTTCTCAATTTCTCGCTCGGCAACCAGCGTGGCCCTCACGATGGCACCGACGCAAGTTCAATCGCTCTTGCCGATGTAGGTAAGGATGTCTTGATCTGTATGTCGGCAGGCAACGAAGGAGATGCCAATATTTCGCTCTCGAAGAATCTTACCGCTTCCGACAAGACCGTCAAAACGTTTGTCTCGTCAGGCTTGTCCGGTTCCGGCTACCTTGACATATGGAGCTCCGGCTCGCAGACGCTTAAGGTTACTCTCGCCGCCATAAACTTGACAAACGGAAATATTTTAGGGAAGTTTGATGTCCCCACCCCTTCATCGTTCAGCTTTATCGGCGGTACGTCGGTAAGATATTCCAATGTAGTTAAGAACGCCCAGTTCGGCAACACGTTTGGCCAAAGCTCCTATATCGGTTATTCGGCGAATCTCAATACCGCCAACAACCGCTACGACGTATATCTGACTTTCAACCTCTCCGGTACCGCCGCCAACACTGCGGCTGCTGTTATCGTGGAAGGTGCATCGGGCAATACAATAGACATGTACGGCAGTATGGTGCTTCAATCCAACGGTATGGCCGGATACCTTTCCGGCAGCCCTGCTAACTCGATCAACGGTCTTGCCTGCGGCGACAACATTCTCGTAGTGGGCGCTTACGTCAACTCCAACCCGTATATAACAATCGGAGGCGAGAAATCGTGGGACGCATCGAAATATCCTCAGGGCGGAATTGCAGCATTTTCGTCGTATGGCCACACATTCCAGGGGCGTCAGCTTCCCGATGTGGTCGGCCCCGGCATGGGTATGATTTCGTCGTACAATTCCTATTATGTACGGAATGAAATCAACGATTATGTGGCAAAAGGCCTGATTAACCCTGTGAATACCAAGACTGAGGCTCAGCTCCGCACCGAGGCCGAGTCGAACTATAGCGTATGGATTAATAGCCCCGACAAGAAGGATCCCGACGATATGAAGACGCCCCTCAAGAACTATTGGGGCGAGATGAGCGGAACGTCGATGAGCTCGCCGTTTGTGGCAGGTGTGCTGGCGCTGTGGTCGCAGGCAGCCGCTGAAAAGGGCGTCCGCCTCTCGATGGACGACGTCAAGAAGGTAATCGCAGCTACGGCCGACAAGGATGATTTTACCGCTCAGCAGCCCGAACGCTGGGGTATGGGTAAAATCAACGCTCTCGCCGGTCTGAAATACATTCTCGCCAACGAAATGGGTGGTGTTGACGGTATCGCCTCCGACGATCCGGAAAGCAGCCTCATCATTGAGCCGGTAGGCGGAGGTGTCTACAGCGTGTTCCTCGCCGGAGTTGAGGGTTTCACCGCTACGCTCCATAATCTGCAGGGTCAGGCCGTGGCTACTGCCTCGGCGACTGGCAACGAGCTGACACTCGACGGTTCGGCTCTCGGCCGCGGGGTTTACGTGCTGACTGTGCAGGCTCCCAATACCCGCATCTCGCGCAAAATCGCCCTCTGAGGTCCGAAATAATCGGGAATTTAACCCGATTAATCCAGATTATTCCCGATTAAACCTGATTTAACTCGATTAATCGCGATAATTCCCGATAAATCTCGATTAATCAGGATTAATCCCGAAATTAACGTCATATCGGCGTGTCGGAAGCTTGGCTTCCGGCGCGCCGATTTTTTTTCGCTCCGATTTTCGCGCTTGATTTTTTTCGCTTTGATTATCGCCCTCGACATTTTTGCCGATTCTCGCCCTTTTTTCACTCCCGGATTTTTTATGCCGTTTTTTTGGAGGCTTGAGGCGTGAACAAACACCCCCTGGCGAGGGGTTATTATAATAGCGGGGGAAGTATCTTAATCTAAAAGCGGGGTGGCCCGCCGGCCGCTCCGCGGAAAGGAGAAACATTATGGCAAGTATCTACAGCAGGTTTAAGGAGATGGTTCAGCGTCAGCCGCAGGCTCCGGCGCTGCGCACGGCCACGCAGACGGTGGGCTACAGCCGTCTCGACGCACTGGCAGCCGCCATTCAGGCTCGTTTCCCGGATGAACGGCCTCGAATCGTGGGCATCGTGATGGACCACGGCGTGGAGCTGGTGGCAACGATATTGGCGGTGCTCCGCGCCGGCGCGGCCTATGTGGCCGCAGAGCCCGGGCTACCTCCCGAGCGCATACGGTATATGATGAGCGAGGCGGGTGTGGATTTTGTAGCTACGACGGATGCCTATCGCCATCGTTTCGCCGGTTTCCGCACCATTACTGTCCCGGCGACTCTGAGGCCTTTGGCTCCGGAGCGCATGGCCGAGACCGAAGCCGGCCGCACGCCGGCTCCGGTAGCCGTACATGCCGACGCTCCGGCCTATGTGATTTTTACCACCGGCCGCTCGGGCCGCTCGAACGGCGTTGTGGTCAGTCAGGCCAATGTGATGCACTTCGCCGATGCCTTCGAGCATGAATTCCGCATCGGGCGTGCCGACGTGGTGATGCAGCTTTCGGTCGCTACGTTCGACCTCTTTGAGGAGGAGCTTTTCGGCGCTTTGCTCAACGGAGCCACCCTGCTGATTCCCCCCGCAGGAATCCTCAACGACACGGCGCGACTGCTCGAGTTCGCCGACGAGCATGGCGTAACCGTCATCACGGGCTTTCCGCAATTGCTCTCCGACATCAACCGCTGTGTGGCTGCCGGCAGGCGGCTGCCGCGCTCGCTGCGGCTGCTCAAAAGCCGCGGCGACGTGCTTTTCAGCGGATTTGTCGACCATCTTGTCGACAAGGTGGAGGTCTACAATTCGTATGCTCCGGCCGAGGCTGCGGCAGGAGCCACGCTTTACCGATGCAACGGCTCGCAGGTGCTCGCCGACGGCGCATATCCGATGGGGCGGGCGGTCGACGGTACGGAAGTCGAGGTGCTCGACGACCGTCTGCGCTCCGTAGTGCCCGGACTTGAGGGTGAAATCTGCGTGATGGGCGACGGAGTGGCCCGCGGCTACATCGGCGACAATCCCGAGAATGTAAACTTCGTAAACATGCCCGACGGTCGCCGCTGCTTCTGCACAGGCGACATCGGCTATACGCTTGCCGACGGTACGGTGGTATTTCTGCGCCGCAAGGAGCGCAATGTGGTGATTGAAGGCACACGCGTGGAGTGTGATGCCGTGGCCGATGCCCTGCGGCGCCTTCCCGAGGTGGAGAGCGGGGTGGTATGCCCGGCGACCGATTCGCAGGGGCTGGCCTTCCTCACGGCCTACATCGTACCCCGCCACGGGCTGAAGCTTTCGCTCGCACGGCTGCGCAAGAAGCTCGGACGCTACCTCTCGGCAGTGAGCATGCCTAAATTCTTCGTCCGGCTGAAGAAGCTCCCGCTCAACCCCAACGGCGACCTCGACGAGGGTGCACTCCCGTTCGCAAGCAAGCGGCCCTCCGGCGGTTCGGCAGGTGTAAACACAATTTAAATTCTTTTAGCTATGCGGGCTGCAACGACCGTGGAGCCCGTTTGTTATATAGATAAACGAAAGAGACGGAAAGGCTCCTCCCTTATGGCATCTGTATATGAAACTCACACAAACACGGATATATTTCCCGACCACTCGACTATTTAACGAAAGCCTCCGGGATTTCAGCTCTCAGGGCGCGGCGTCCGCTCGCCGGACGTCGGCCGGCCCGACTTGAAAAACGTTTTTTATTCAGACATCCCTCGTCCTTTTTATCGAGTAGTGATACTGGATACTGAGGCTCTCATAAATAAATAGTTGAAACGTGAAGGCCGCGTGTCGAATTTCTCGACGCGCGGCCTTTTCATGTTTTTTTTGCCTGATATGAGCTGGTAGGGCGCCTATCGGGGGTAGAGGGTTAGGGTGGCGGTGTCGAAGCGGAGCTCGCCGCGGTCGGCAAGGGCGCGCACAGTGGCGATAACCGACTGTATGGGGGTGGCCAGATAGGAGGCCAGACGGTCGACGGTTACACCGTCGGGGAAATGGCCCAGTGCGTAGACTACGGCCTGCTCGGCCTGACGGATGGTTTCGGCCGGAGACGCGTGGTGTGTGGCGCGTTGTGAGCGGCATACGTCGCATTTGCCGCAGCCGCATTCCGGCTTCTCGCCGAAATAGCGCAGCAAAGTGTTGTTGCGGCATTCGTCGTCGGCAAAGAGGAAGCGCTTCATCGCCTCGATGCGGTGGGCCATGCGCTCACGGCGCTCCTCGTAGACCTCGCGCGGAATCTGCACATGGCGTCCCTCCTGGCGCGAGCGGCTAATCACGATGTAGGGAGTGGACTTGCGCGGCACGTAGCTGATTACGTGCATCCGGCTCAGCTTGAGCAGGTTTTCGTAGACGGTCTGCTCCGTAAGCCCAAGCGCGGAGGCCATCGAAGGCTCGTCGATATGCTCGTAGTCGGCGAAAATGCCCGTCGAGGTGCGCAATACGTGCTGAAATACACGCTCGGCCTCCGGGTCGAGCCGCAGGTCGTAGAGGTCGCGGCGCGTCATCACTACCATAAGCCGGCTTCGCGTGGCGATTTCCTCGATATATTCAATCCAGCCGCTCTGGGTGAGGATTTTCAGTGCTGCGGATGCCTGGCCGGGCTGGAGGCTGTTGCGGCGGCAGAACTCCTCGAGGTTAAACTCGTAGATTTCGCCGAATCCCTCGCCCATATATATGTTGAGAAACACGCACAGGCGGTTGTATACCTCGCGGATATATTCTTTTGGGGGAAATGCGTCGTTGAGGCGGCGCGTAAGGACACCCTTGTCGGATGGCGCCACGAGCGACACGGCGTAGGCATCCTTGCCGTCGCGCGCGCCTCGGCCGGCCTCCTGATAGTATTCTTCGAGCGACGAGGGCGGGTCGAAATGCACCACCAGGCGTACGTCGGGCTTGTCGATGCCCATGCCGAAGGCTGTGGTGGCCACCATGATGCGGGTCTCGTCGGTCTTCCAGCGGTTCTGGCGCACGGCCTTTTCCTCGGGCGCGAGGCCGGCGTGGTAGAAGTCGGCGGAGATTCCTGCTGCGGCGAGCGCCTCGGCAATCTGGCGCGTGCGCTTGCGCGAGCGCACGTAGACTATTCCCGATCCAGCCACACGGCTGGCGATGTGGATGAGCTGCTCTTCCTTCAGGTCGCAGCGGCGCACTATATAGTTGAGGTTCGTGCGGTTGAACGAGAGACGGAACACGCGTGCGTCGGTGCGGAATTCAAGCTGGCGGCAGATGTCCTCCACTACCTCGGGTGTGGCCGAGGCAGTGAGCGCAAGCACCGGGATATCGGGGAGCTTTTTGCGGAGTTCGCTTATTTTCAGGTAGGAGGGGCGGAAATCGTAGCCCCACTGCGATATGCAGTGGGCCTCGTCGACCACTATTAGGCTTACCGGCAGGCGTGAGAGCTGCTGGCGGAAGCTCTCGCTCTGAAGTTTTTCCGGCGATACATATAGGATGCGGGCTTTCCCGAGGCGGCATTTGTCGTAAATCAGGCGGCTCTCGGCCGGACGCAGCCCCGCGTGGAGGAAATACGCGCGGATGCCGCGGGCGAGCAGGTTGTCGACCTGGTCCTTCATCAGCGAGATGAGTGGAGTGACCACTAATGTAAGTCCGGGCAGCATAAGCGCCGGCACCTGAAAGGTGATGGACTTGCCGCCACCTGTGGCCATCAGACCGAGCGTGTCGCGCCCCTCGAGCACCGAGCCGATGATGTCGGCCTGCAGAGGGCGGAAGGCGGTATAGCCCCAGTGGCGCCGGAGTGTATCGAGCATGGATGGAGAGGTGGCCATAGGGGTATGGATGCGTGGCGCGCAGTCGGCGCGTTCAGTCGAGTTTAATCTCTTTGATCTGGAGCTGGATGTTGTTCACATTGCTGCCTCCCCTGTGCTTGCTGTCCTCGATGGTGTAGCAGATGTCGAAGCGTGCGCCGGCATGGATGCGGTCGAACAGCTCGGCCTTGTTGAAGGCGATGCCGTTGATTACCTTGCCCGATGTGTCGTCCACGAGCTCGAGCTTTATGTGCTCCAGCTGGCGGCCGACGAGTTTGCTCGTGCCGAAATCCATCACGCCGCGCGTGCAGAACACCGGTTTCTGGTTTCCCGGTCCGAACGGATTGAAGCGGCGCAGGGTAGCCAGGAATTCTGGCGTAAGCTCCGAGAATGAGAGGAAGGCGTCGATTTCATATTGCGGCGAGAGCTGCGAGGGGAGGATGTTGTCGGCCACATACTGCTCGAAGCGGCGCGTGAATTCGGGGATGTTCTCCTCCTTGAGCGATAGCCCCACGGCGTAGGTGTGGCCGCCGAAGTTTTCGAGAAGGTCGCGGGTGGAGTCTACGGCGCTGTAGATGTCGAAACCCTGCACCGAGCGCGACGAGCCGGTGGCGAGGCCGTTGACGAGCGTAAGCACTACGGCGGGTTTGTAATAAAGCTCGGTGAGACGGGAGGCGACAATGCCTATGATTCCCTTGTGCCAGTCCTTATTGAAGATTACAATCGACTTTTTGTCGCGCTCCGATTCGTGGCGGCTGGAGATGATGGCGTTGGCTTCCTCGGTGATGCGCTTGTCGAGTTCCTTACGGTCTTTGTTGTACTGGTCGATGGCCTTGGCGCGCTCGTAGGCGTCGGCCACGTCGCGCGATACGAGCAGGTCGACGGCCTCCTTGCCGCTCTGCATGCGCCCGGAGGCGTTGATACGCGGTCCGATCTTGAAGATTACGTCGGAGATGGTGATCTCGCGGTTCGAAAGGTTGCAGATGCGGATTATGGCACGTAGCCCCATGTTGGGGTTGGTGTTGAGGCGGCGCAGGCCGTAGAAGGCCATTATTCGGTTCTCATCGACCATCGGCACAATGTCGGCGGCGATGGATACAGCCACGAGGTCGAGCATTCCCTCCAGTTCGTTCTGCTGGATGCCGTTACTGATGGCAAACGCCTGCATGAGCTTGTAGCCCACTCCGCACCCGGAAAGATGCGGGCACGGATAAGTGGACCCCGGCATCTTGGGGTTGAGGATTGCCACGGCCTCGGGCAGTTCCTGGTCGGGCACGTGGTGGTCGCAGATTATGAAGTCTATGCCATGCTCGCGGGCATGGGCTATCTCCTCGTTGGCCTTGATGCCGCAGTCGAGGATGATGACGAGTTTTACGCCCTGACCGGCGAAATCGTCGATGATGTCGCTCGAGATTCCATACCCTTCTTCGTAGCGGGTGGGAATGAAATAGTCGATGTTGGAGTAGAAGTTGCTGAGATACTTGTAGACCAGCGCAACGGCTGTAGTGCCGTCGACGTCGTAGTCGCCGTAGACCATTATCTTCTCTTTCGCCCCCATGGCTCGGTTGAGCCTGTCCACCGCTTTCTGCATGTCGGGCATAAGGAAGGGGTCGTGGAGATATTTCAGCCGGGGATTAAAGAATCGCTCGGCATCCTCGACCGACGTGACGCCACGCTGCACCAGCAGCTCGCTTACGGGCGGGCATGAGGCGTAGCGGCGTGCAAGTGCCGTCTCGATCTTCTGCTCTTGGGGTGTCAGGGGTAAATAGTTCCATTTACCTGTCATTTATGTTGTTTTTTTATTGGCGGAGGTAGGTGGGAGGGAGAGGGGAGGTGATGAAATGGGAGAGGAGAGATGGGAGAAAGGGGGAGGAGAAGGTCGGCGGCGCTGGCAGCCGCGGCTTTGTCGTCGCATTCAAGATGCTGAAAGCCATAATGGTGGATGTGGAATCCGGCCACTGCAGGCAATGGAAGAGAGAAGTGCCTTTTCCGGCACTTTATTGCCAATTGCAAATATAGCCAATTATTGCAGTAAAAAGAAGCTCCGTTAAAGAATATTTACAATTTTTTCGGTTATGAAATTGGGGATTCTTGATAACTTTGCCGCCAAATCTTATGAACAGACTTCGCAGAAATATCGCCGACGGTTTTCTTTCCGTTCCTACGGGCGGCTTCACGCTCATAGTGGTTGTTGCCATACTATGGCTTACGCTTGCCCGTTCGCCGTTCGGCGATACGCCGATGCCCCATATTCCGGGGCTCGACAAGGTGGTGCACGCCTGCATGTTCGGCGGCCTCACTTTCGTGGGCGAGCTGGACTGTAGCCGCTGGCGCATAAAGCGCCGCAATCTCCGTGGAGACGCGGCGCTTGTAGGGTGGCATCTGGCAGCAGTGATAGCCCTGGCCTCGATTGCCTTCGGCGGAGCTGTCGAACTGCTCCAGGGGGCAATGCATATGGGGCGCGGAGCCGACTGGCTCGACTGGCTGGCCGACGCTGTCGGCGCGGCAGTAGCGGTCGTGGTATCTCCGCCGGTAGTGCGCTGGGTGCTTGCCTTGAAATGATAGAGCCTTTATTTTGCGTTTATTTTGCGGGCGCAACGCTCTCGGCGCCTTCCGTGGTTTTGGCGGCGAAAGTAGCGGCGCTGAGTGTTCCCTCCATCACGGCCTTTACGTCGGCTCGGAGTTCTTCGTCCTGCTTGTCGCGGCTGAGGATAGTGCCGTCAGGTCCGATAATAAGGATGGTCGGAATACCTGATATTCCGTAGAGGTCGGTGGGCACAGTCTGTGCGTTGATAATCTGTGACCATGGAAGCTGATGCTGCGCGATTGCGCGGCGGGTGTTGGCCGGGTCGTCCCATACGGCCACTCCGAGTACCTCCAGTCCCTGGGGGCCGTATTCTTTAAGCAAATCTTTTATTACAGCCGTCTCGCGGATGCAGGGACCGCACCAGCTTGCCCAGAAGTCGACGAGCACCGGCTTTCCTTTGCCCACAAAGTCGCTTAGGCTCTGGCTGATGGAGTCGTTTTTTATGGTGAAGTCCACGAATTTTTTGCCCGGCGATGTGGCTTCCTTGTTGACGGCAGCCGTGATGAGTTTGTTCACACGCTGATAGCTTTTGAGAACCGGATATTTTTCGAGAGCCGCTTTCAGCTCGGCAAGATCCATGCGGTAGGCCTTGTCGAGGAATAGGCTGTAGCCTACGGGATTGTCGGTATTGGCTTTGAAAACCGAGTCGGTGTAGGCGTCGTAGGCGTTGAGAATTGCCTGTGCGGCGGCTTCGGCGGTGCTGTCGTTGGGGAGTGCGCGGAACTGCTGCTCGAAGCCCCGGATGCGTTTCTGAATTGAGGTGTTGAGGTCGTTGAGCGGGGAACCTGATACAGCGGTGCCCTGGGGAGTGTGCTGTGTGGAAATCTCAGCGTTTTCGACTACGAGCGAGCCCATACGGTTGCCGTCGACGATGATACGTGCAAGCGCGGGAGCGGCTATGGACCCCTTGAACACCGCTTTGCCGTTGTCGATCATTGTAGAGTCGATTTTTTCGCCGGTATCGAAGTTTACCAGGTAGGCTGTGAGCCCTTCGAAATCGTCGGTGGGAATTTCGGCGGTTATGGTGTAGTTTCCGGTAGCTGAAGCAGCGGTGCATCCCACAAGGAGTGCACCCATGGCCAGGGAAATCAGTTTGGTTTTCATCTGCGTTGCGGTTTGGGTTGCTTAAGTTGTTTTTAATTCCTAATTTTGCACAAATGGGGGAATTTTGTGCCGTTTTGCTTACAAAGTAACGCATTAATTTGTTAGAATAGAAACACTCTGCGTTAATTTTATTGAAAGCATACAGCTACATCTATTCTAAAACGTTGCAACTATGTCGACAAATCTACTTCCGGCTATAGCCGAAAGCATAAGGAAAAACTGGAAACGCCCGGCGCTTTCTGACCTCAACGGAACCACACTGACCTACGGCGCGCTGGCCGCCCAGATTGGGAAGATGCACCTGATTTTCCGTGCGGCCGGCCTTAAACCCGGCGACAAGGTGGCGCTGTGCGCACGCAATTCGGCCCACTGGGCCGCTTCTTTTCTGGGCGCACTGAGCTACGGAGCGGTGGTGGTGCCTCTGCTTCATGAGTTTCATCCGGATGCTGTGGAGCATCTTGTGAATCATTGCGACGCCACCATCCTGATAACAGAGAAGCAGATTTTCGACAATCTCGACGAGGATAAACTGGGCGGTCTGGAAGCTGTGCTCCTGATTCCGGGTCTTCTTCCGCAGGTTTGCCGCAGCGCGAAACTTAAGGAATTGCTCGACAATCTCGACGCCGAATTCGAGCGGCTGTATCCTTCGGGCTTCGGCCCCGACGACTTGCAGTTCACCCATGTGGAGCCCGACAGGCTTGCCCTGATCAACTACACATCGGGTTCCACCGGCAATCCGAAAGGAGTGATGCTCAGCTACGCCAACCTCTGGAGCAACATACGTTTCGGGCTTGGAAATATTTCCTTCCTTTATCCCGGCGACGGAATGGTCAGTATGCTTCCGCTGGCCCATATGTACGGGCTTGTGTTTGAATTCCTGTTTCCGCTTTGCCGCGGCTGCCACATCACATTCCTCGGGCGCGTGCCCTCGCCAAAAATCGTATTGCAGGCCTTCGCACAGGTGCGTCCGAAGCTGGTTATTACAGTTCCTCTGGTAATAGAGAAAATAGTGAAGGGAAAGATTTTCCCGCGTCTCGAGAAGCCGCTGATGCGCGTCTTGCTTAAGATTCCGGGTATCAGCCGTATAATTCTCCGAAAGGTGCGCGATCAGTTGCTCCAGGCTTTCGGAGGTCAGCTGGAGCAGCTTATTCTCGGGGGTGCGGCCATGAATGCCGAGGTGGAGGATTTCCTGCGTCGAATTCGGTTCCCCTTTACGGTTGGCTACGGCATGACTGAGTGTGCGCCGCTCGTAACCTATTGCTGGTGGGCCGATCAGCGTCCGCATTCCTGCGGCCGGATGGTCGACGGAATGGAGGCCCGCACCGACAGCCCGGATCCGACCCATGCGCCCGGTGTCCTCTACGTGCGCGGTGCCAACGTTATGAAAGGGTACTATAAGAACCCGGAAGCCACCGCCGAGGTACTCGGTGCCGACGGATGGCTCAACACCGGCGACATATGTACCATCGACTCTGACGGCTATCTCTATCTGCGAGGCCGAAAGAAGAATATGATTCTGAGTTCGTCGGGGCAGAATGTCTATCCTGAGGAGATAGAGGTAAGGCTCAACAATCTGCCTTTGGTGGGTGAGTCGGTAGTGGTAGACCGCGGAGGTAAAATCGTGGCCCTGGTGCATCCCGACTATGAGTCAGGCCATAAACTTGGCCTTACCGACACCGAAATCGATGCGCGAGTTATGGAGAACCTCCCTGTGCTAAACGCCTCACTTCCGGCCTATGCGCGTGTAACCCGCTTCGAAATCCACGCCGACGAGTTCGAGAAGACGCCCAAACATTCCATCCGTCGCTTCCTCTACCAGTAAAGGCCGGTTATAAGATAAAAAGAATGCTCCGCACGGCTGTGATGCCGATATGCGGAGCATTCTTTTTTATTTCCGTGATTCCGGAAAACGGTCTCAGGCGTCGAGTCGCTCTTCTTCATCGTTGCGGGCGAATCCGCAGGCTGTCTGGAGTTCCGAGAAGAAGTCGTGGCCGAGTGCCACCGAAATCCGACACAGCAGCTCGGTGTCGATGCTGCTCTTGCGTAAAATTTTGTAAACATTGGTGCGGTCACAGCAAATCTCCTGGGCCAGCCAGGCTGCCGGACGGCGTTGGCGCCGCAGTTCGTTGCCGATCAGTGAACCGATGTGAATCTGAATGCCACATTCCTCGGTTCGAGTCAAAACAGGTTTTGCTTCCATGATTAAAACAAGAGATGATGAAGTGGAATAAGAGATTGTATGTGGAAAACCGATCAAACTCCGTCGACGCAAACGATAGAAGTTCGAGCCCTTTATTGCCGGTTCGATTTTCCAATGCAAAAATAAGGATTTGCATCTGTTTATACAACGTCGAAGTTATCTTGATTGTGCGTTAAAATGCTTTTAATCAGTGTTAAAGCCTATGCGTTGAATTGCTGCTGCCAACAAAATGCAATTTAAATTTTTTAGTAAGTCGAAATTCACTCTGAAAAAGATTTTTCCTCTTCGGGTCACCTGGTGAAAATTTTTAAATTCCGATTTGATTATGCTTTTAACATAAAATGGTTGAATAAAGCTTCCCGGATGCCAAATTGGCTACATATTTATGGAATTGAGTGTTACAAATACACAACCTTGATTTTACAAAAGTGTTGTGGACACCCGGGCTACGGATTGTAGTCTGCAATTCCATGTTTTGTAGAGAGATTGGACATAGAAAGACCTCGGGTAAGCCGCCGGCCATAGGCCTGTGACTTTACCCGAGGTATTATGTGGCAGTGGGTATGCCTGAGAGTGATACTTGTTATTTCGCGAGTCCGCGCTGACGCAGCAGGGCGTCGGGGGTCGGGCGGTGGCCACGCATGGTCTCGAAGAGTATCATCGGATCCTCCGACGCGCCGCTTTCAAGCACTTTTTTGAGTTTCGCAGCGCTCTCGGCATCGAAGACGCCTTTTTCCTTAAACATCTCGAAGGCGTCGGCATCGAGCACCTCGGCCCAGAGGTAGGTATAGTAGCCGGAGGCATAGCCGTCGTCGCCGAAGATATGCTTGAAGTAGGGTGAACGGTAGCGGAAGGTTAGCTGGGCAGGCATTCCGATGGTTTTGGCGTATTCATTTTCAAAGGCCATCACGTCGATATCTCCCTCAGGATTGAGTTTACCCCATGCGAGGTCGAGCAGGGCGGCTCCGGAGAGCTCGGCGGTCATGAAGCCCATGTTGTGTTTGGCGGCAGCATTGATCTGAGCCACGAGCGAGTCGGGAATCAGTTCGCCGGTCTTGTAGTGGTGGGCATATTCCTTCAGCAACTCGGGCTGGAAGGCCCAGTGTTCGTGGAACTGCGAGGGGAATTCCACGAAATCGCGGTCGACCTTCGTGCCGCTCTGGCTCTTGAGACGTACCTTCGATAGCATGCCGTGGAGGCCGTGGCCGAATTCATGGAACATCGTCTGGATTTCGTCGATAGAAAGCAGGGCGGGTGCGTCGGCGGTGGGCTTAGAGAAGTTGCCGACATTATATACGATGGGACGCTCAACCGAGCCGTCGGGGTTGATCCAGGAGGTCTTTAGTTCCTCCATCCATGCGCCCTGACGCTTTTCGGGACGGGTGAAGTAGTCGGTCATGAATACGGCGAGGTGATTGCCCTCGGCATCCTTGGCTTCATATACCTTTACGTCGGGATGGTATTTGGGGGCGTCGGGCATCTCCTCGAAGGTGATGCCGTAGAGCTTGTTGGCCATGGTGAATATGCCTTTGGCCACGGAGTCGACGGCGAAGTAGGGACGGATGGCGTTCTCGTCGAGTGCGTATTTTTGCTGGCGCACCTTCTCGGCGAAATAATAGTAATCCCACGGCTGGATCTCGAAGTCGTTGCCGAGCGAGTTGGAAAGCGTCTGCATCTCAGCCACTTCCTCGGCCACTTTTGCCTTGGCCGGCTCCCAGATGCTGAGCAGAAGTTGCTCGGCGGCTTCGGGGGTCTTGGCCATTACGGCATCGGTCATATAAGCGGCAAAGGTGGGGAAGCCGAGGATGGCGGCCTTGCGGGCGCGGGCTTTCACGATTTCTGCGATTACGGGGCGGTTGTCGTTGTCACCGCTCTGGGCGTTGGAAGTGTAGCCTTTCCACATCTTCTCGCGGAGGTCACGGCTGTCGGCATACTGGAGCACCGGCAGACGGCTGGGAGCATGGAGCGTGAACACCCATTTGCCCTCCTTGCCGCGGCTCTTGGCCTCGGCGGCGGCATTTTCGACCGTCGACTCGGGGATGCCGGCGAGCTCGGCCTTGTCGTCGACCACAATCTCGAAAGTGTTGTTGGCGTTCAGGAGGTTTTTGTTGAACTTGATGTAGAGATTCGAGAGTTGGGCGTTAACCTCTTTCAGCTCCTTCTTCTGCTCGGGGGTGAGCAGAGCGCCGTTGCGCACGAAATCCTTGTAGGTCTGCTCGAGGGCTCGCATCTCGTCGTGGGCGAGACCCAGCGAGTCGCGGCTGTCGTAGAGCGTCTTGACGCGGGCGAAGAGGCCGTCGTTCATCATCAGCTCGTCGGAGAAGGCCGAGTAGCGCGGCAGAAGTTTCTCGGATACCTCCTGCAGCTCGGGAGTGGAGTTGGCTTCAGTGAGCGACATGAGCACCGACATTACGCGCTCGAGCGTGGGCGAGAGGCAGTCGAGCGGAAGGATGGTGTTGGCAAACGTGGGCGCCTCGGGATTGTTGACGATCGAATCGATTGCGGCGTTGGCCTCGGCAATACCGGCTTCGAAAGCAGGCTCGTAGTCGCTGATCTGAATCTCCTCGAATGGAGGAATCTGATACTTGTTGTCGTAGGCCTTCATGAAGGGGTTCTGCCTTTCGTGCTTGCCGCACGAGGAGAACGTCAGGGCGGTGGCAGCGGCTGCACACAGCACGAACATCATTGTTTTCATAGGCGGAATAATGTGGTATTATGGTGGTTAAAGATTGTTTTTTAAATTCGTAATGCATAATTAATAATTCATAATTCATAATTCATAATTTATTGCGCGCCAAGCATCCGGCATTATGAATTATGCATTGAGCATTATGCATTAGTTCACTCAGCCCATACAAACCGGGCCTCCACGGGGTAATGGTCGGAGTTGGGTATACTCCCCCGGCTGAAGGCCACCGGTTTCATTTTACCTCGATAAAGTATGTGGTCGATATGGAAGTAGAACCGGTTCATATGGTAGGTTATCATCGGGCCGAATGCGCTTTGGGCGAAAGCGCTCCGGAAGTCTTTCCCGGCTATTACGCGCATGGCGTAGCAGTCGGGGATATCGTTGAAATCGCCGCATACGAGTACGTTTTCATAGCCGAGCGAGTCAATCTGCTGGCGCAGCATGCGGGCCTGACGCGCGCGGATGCGGAAGGCGTTGCCGAGCTTTCCGAGCAACTGATGGCGCACTGCCCGGAGGTCGTCGGTGCCTTCCCCCTTGGTGAGTTCCTTGTATAGGGCCTTGTCGTCGGAATCGAGACCAATCGACTGCATGTGGACGCTTACCACGAGCGTGGTATGGCCTTCGATGTCGACCTCGGCGGCAGCGAATTCAGCCCAGACCTCCTTGGGCTGCCGGAGGGTTATGGGACGTGCCGGATAACGGCTCAGGACGCATACGCCGTGGCCTGCCTGAACGGGATATATCGAGTCGATCGAATCGCACTGGCTTTTTGTCAGGTCTACAGAGAGTTGCTCTGTGCGCCAGCTTCGCTCCTGCAGGCAGGCGATATCTGCACCGCTCTGGATTATGTATTGCGCCTGCGGATTGCGGTAGCCTGAATCCGCGCGGGCTTTGAAATAGTCGGGGGTATGCCGCACGGTGTCGGTCGAAAGAGCGTTGTCCCATCCATAGATATTATAGCTGAGCACGCTGAATTCCGTGGCCTTTTGCGTTGCGCTGACCGTAGGCTTGAGAATGTTGAGCGGACAGAACTGCATGAGCGGGCCCGCGCTGGCTATCAAGGCGCCCGCTATGATGAGCGCGGCGCGGCGAAAGACGATGAGGTCGACCACAGCAATGATTACGCACAGAATGAGCCACACAGGAAACGTCATGGCCAGAATGGCGGGGACGGCCGTGCGTTCGGGATCGACCATACCGCCGTAGGCAGAGGCCATGGTGAGCAGTGCGACAGCCACATTGACTGCTATAAGCACGGTGCGCCATATTTGGTTACTGCGTTTCATTGTCGTTGGGCTATGGTGGTTGCAGATTCCGTATCGTTGTCGTGGACGGAATCTGATAATTCAAACAGGGTCTGGCGTTCTGAGGCAGAGAGAGAGGTGAACCCCAGAGTATTGGCCTTGCGTAGCAGCGAGTCGCGGCGGCTGAGTCTTATGGCGTCCTGCCGCGCGGTCTGCTCGCGCCGGCGCCGCTGCGCGGCAACAATGGCTCCGAGGAGAATTCCGGTCAGCATCCCAGCCAGATGGGCCGAGATGGCGTCGGTCTGGCTCAGCAGAAGCAACCCGGCTGCAACCCAGGCGGCAGGAGTGAGCCAGCGGCGCATGCGGTGCGGCATTTCGATGCGCGCGGGAGCGCCCGAACAGAGTGCCGCAAAGGCCACAGCGAGCACTGCAGCCGACGAGCCTATGAGATATCCGCCGCCCGGAGCGGCGACGGCAAACACCACGGCTCCGGCCACTGCGCCGGCGGCGAAAGCAGAAAGCAGGGCGCCGCGTCCGGCAGTCTTTTCAAGCATTGTGCCGAATGCCAGAAGCCATAGCATGTTGACCGTCAGGTGCAATACGTTGATGTGGATGAAAAGGTAGCTCACTATGCTCCATGGATGGGCCGTGAGCGCCCCGGGGCAACCGCCATGTACTCCAGCAAACGCCACGCAACTGTCGGGCCACGAGGCGTCGACAAAGCCGGCTGCCTTCAGGGCTACGAAGGCTGCAACGTTGAGGGCTATGAGCAGAATAGTGGTCAAGTAGGGAGTGTAGACGGTTGGAGAATAGTCGGATTAGAAGTACGGGCCTCCGATAATGTGTTTGCGTCGCCAGTAGATAAGTATCAGCAGGCCGAAGAGCATACCGCCCAGGTGGGCGAAGTGGGCTACGGTGTCGGCCTGGCTGTTGGCGATGCCGAGCACCAGTTCAAGTCCGGCATAAAGCAGTACGAATACGCGTGCACGCATCGGAATGGGAGGGAAGAGCAGATAGAGGCGCACGTTGGGAAACATGTATCCGAAAGCGAGAAGAATGCCGAAGATGGCGCCCGAGGCTCCGATGGTAGGCGTATGATAGAGGCTGAATATATGGCCCACGGCGGGGTCGTTGGGAGCCACGCCGATGTTCCAGAGATCCTGAAGAGGTACGCTGCTGTGGCGCAGCAGCGTGGTGACGGACCCCGGATCGGCGAAAGCGGAGGCGTAGTGGTTGATCATCAGTGCGAATACACCCTCCTGCACCAGGGCAGCGCCCAGACCGCACGAAATATAGTAGAAAAGGAAGCGCTGGCTGCCGAGCACACGTTCCATCGTGACGCCGAACATATATAGGGCGAACATGTTGAAGAAAAGGTGCCAGAAGTTGGCGTGGATAAACATATAGCTCAGCAGCTGCGAGGCCAGAAACTGGTCGGAAGTGAAATAGTAGAGTGCTCCGTATTGTTCGAGCAGGTTCCCGAGCGGCCGGATTGCAATCATGGCCAGCCATATTATGGTGTTGATGATGAGCAGGTTCTTGGTGACCGGCGGCATCATGCGGAAGTTGTCGAGGAAACTCATATGTTTTAGTCGGTTGTGAAGATTGCTGAATGAGGTTGTCTATGCAAATTTACCCTTTTCCGCCCTAACGGCAAAATCGGGCTCAGCGGCCGGTGTTATCGTCCGGGGCGATTCCCCTTGGCCGTTTCGGCGAGATACAGCTCGCAGTTGGCCTTGAGCTCCGCATACCATTCGGCCCCGAATCGCTCTGTGAGCGGTTGTTCGAGAAACTGGTAGAGGCGGATGCCGAGACGGCGCCCGTTGGCTACGGCATCGCGGCAGATGTTCCAGCGATGGTAGTTCACGGCCGTGAACGAGGGGTACTCCGTGAGCCTCAGGGGGTAGAGCGCGCACGAGGCGGGTTTGAGCCACGACGTGCGGCCTTCGCGCCGGGCCTTCTCCAGTGCGCAGAGACAAACGCCGCCTGGCCCGTAGCAGGTAAAGGCGCAGTTGCGGCCGTCGAGCAGAGTGGTGACAAGGTCGCCTTCTTCGTCGGTGTAGGCCACGCCGTTGCGTCGCACTTCTTCCAGGGCGCGTGGAAGCATGTCAGCCTCGATGGCCGGGAGCGATTCCTTTATTTTCTCCACTTCAGCGGGGGTTACCGGCGCTCCGGCATCTCCCTCGATGCAGCATGCGCCGAGACATTTGCTCAGGTCGCAGCAGAAGAATTCCTCGGCAAGGTCGAGGCTTACGAGAGTGTCTTGAATCTGAAACATCAGAGATTGGCGGCTTGTTCGGTGGGCTGAAGATGAACGTCGAGTTGCGGGAACGGGAAATTGATGCCGCATTCGGGCAGCTCGGTATAGAATTTTTCGTTATAATAGTAGTATACAGCCCAGTAGTCGGTTGTTTTGGTCCAGGCTCGCACGGTAAGGTCCACGCTGCTCGATCCGAGCGAGTCGACAAATACCTTGGGAGTGTAGTCGGGCCGAGGCATGAGGCTGGCGAGCTGTGCGTCGAGTTTTTCCTCGCGCGCGGCAAGCGCCTCGCGTGTGCGGCGGTGATGGTGGATTATTCTGTTCCATAGCGATATGCGCTCCGGCTTTTCCGGTTCCGCAGGGCTGGCGCCCGACTCGGACGAGGGTGCTTCGGCGGCATCGGTTGTGCCGGAGGCGGAAACTTCAGTGATGGCCGTAGCTTCGAGGTTGCCGTTCATCACGCGGTCGTCCTGGGCAAACATGTCGAGAATCGCGCGGCGCGCGGCGGCTACATCGTCGCCATAGGAGATGGATACGGTCCATTGTACACGGCGGTATTCCTCGCGCGTCCAGTTGTTCACACTGCCGGTGGATAGGCCGCCGTTGGGGATGGAGATGGATTTGTTGTCGTAGGTGGTGATTACGGTAAAGAATATCTGAATCTCCTTCACGGTGCCGGCATATCCCTGCGCCTCGATGTAGTCGCCTATCTTGTAGGGCTTCAGCAGGAGAATGAGCACACCTCCGGCAAAGTTCTGAAGCGTTCCGCTGAGAGCCATGCCGACGGCAACGCCAGCCGAGGCGAAGATGGCGAGAAACGAGGTCGTCTCGATGCCTATTATGCCTATTACGGTGACTATCAGTATAAAATATAGAACGATATTGATCAGGCTCAGCACGAACGAACTGAGCGACCGCTCGATGTCGCGCTTGAGGAAGATGGTCTGTACCAGTCGATAGATTTTCCGGATTACGAAGCGGCCTACGTAGAACACTACGATGGCGATTGCCAGATTTATTGCGAACGTCACGGCCGACTGGGCCAGGCGGTTGATGAGGTCTTCGAGCGAGAGCGATTTCAGCTCGGCCACTTCCTGCGATATCTTGGCGGCGCTTTCGGCGGCCGGAGCCGCGGGTGCCGTCTGCAAAGCAATCAGATTCAGTATATTGAGGAGCATCTCGTATTTTTTAGTTGAAACTTATTTGTTAAACAATTTCGACGCGACATCGGTTGCCCATTCGAGCTGCGAATAGCCGTAAGTATCGAAATCGGCCTGAGATGAGGGGATATAAGTGGTGAGGCCGCAATGACAGTCGATTTTTACCTGATAGTAATCCCAGGGGTGGTCAGCGTCCTTTTCCCAGAGATAGGGGGTCGCGGCGCGGTAGACCACGGCTGCATCGACGGCCGCACTTACTGCCGCAGCAGCCTCGGGGGTGGCAGCCGACTCTACGGCGTGGAGAAGATCAAAGTAGCGATAGCGGTAAGTATAGTCGTTTGGCGATACAAACTGCTGCACCGCGCTGGCCGACGGCACGGCGGTTGCGGAAAGCCATGCGTTCCCTACAGCTTCGGCGAGCGCGTCGAGCGCAGCTGTGCGGATTACGCTGATGGTGCATGTGCGGTCGTATCCCTGCATAGCGTCGAAATGGCTGAACGTGACGGCTGCTGCCTGCGGCAGATCGGGATTGTCGGCCATAAGGTAGGGGAGAGTTTTATGATAAGGCATTCCTTCCGACGGGAGCTCCGACGATGAGGCGACTATTGTTTCGACAGCATGGCGCAGCTCGTAGGCCACCTCCACACCCGCCATGAAGCAGCAGTCGAAATAGAGGTAGTCGAATCCTTTCCCTTCAAGCACGTCGGCCAGAGTGGTGGTGTTCATCCATGTGTGGGTGCCCGTGGCCGTCTGATAGCCGCCGTAGGATCGCTTGCGTGGTGCTTTCTCCTGTCCGTCCTCCAACCATCCGCTGCCGTGGCCCCAGAGTATGAGTCCGTAGGCGTGGGCAGGAGCGAGGGCCTTGAAGTCGGCGATTACACGCTCCATGGCAGCGCTTTGGGTGGTGTTGAGGGCTTTGCCATAGCTTTTCAGAGTTTGGAATCCTTCGGGCGTAACCTCTTTGAGAAGGGTTTCTCCCTGCCATGGGGCGTGGAGCACGAGCAGTCGGTTGGCGCCGAGTGCACCCGCGCGGGCTGCCTCCGCCATTTCGGCGAGATCGCGTTCGTCGAAATGCCTGGAATCGCCGTCTTGCGGCTTCTGATAGCCGAGGTTGTTGTGGGCCGTCATGTAGACGAGTACCGCGCGCTCCACTGTGGCAGGGGGTTCGGGCGTGGGTTCGGGCATGTCGCCGGAGTCGCCCGAGCAGCCGGTGATGGCAAGCGCGGTCATGAGTGCCGTCAATATGGAGAGAATTCGGTTCATTTCGTTGAATGTGGGTAACCTGCGTCCCGAAGGGTACGCTATTGAATAACGCAAAGACACTGTGCTTTCGTGTGTATGCACAATGTCTTTGCTTATAGGCGATAAGGATGCTCGCCGGGGCTGTCAGCGCTCGGCGCGCATTGGGTTGTTGAGGAAATCCTCGTAGCTCAGGCGCAAGCCTTCTTCAAGCTCTGTGCGGTAGGTCCAGCCGAGGGCGCGGCTCTTCGATACGTCGAGCAGCTTGCGCGGAGTGCCGTTTGGCTTGGATGTATCCCACAGGATGCGGCCCTCGTAGCCTACCACTTTAGCCACCAGCTCGGTAAGCTCCTTGATGGTAAGCTCCTTGCCGGTTCCGGCGTTTACAGTCTCGTTGCCCGAATAATTGTTCATCAGGAACACGCAGAGGTTGGCGAGGTCGTCGACGTAGAGGAATTCGCGAAGCGGCGAGCCGTCGCCCCAGCATGTAACCTCTTCAAGGCCCTGTTCCTTTGCTTCGTGGAAGCGGCGGATAAGCGCGGGAACCACGTGGGAGTGGGTGGGGTGGTAGTTGTCGTTGGGGCCGTAGAGATTGGTTGGCATCACGGAGATGTAGTCAGTGCCATACTGGCGGTTTAGGAACTCGCAGTATTTCAGGCCGGAGATTTTTGCCAAGGCGTAGGCCTCGTTGGTCTTCTCAAGCTCTGAGGTGAGCAGGCAGCTCTCCGTCATGGGCTGCGGAGCCATGCGCGGGTAGATGCAGCTCGAGCCGAGGAATTCGAGTTTCTTGCAGCCGTTTTGCCAGGCGGAGTGGATTACGTTCATCTCCAGAATCATGTTGTCGTACATGAAGTCGGCCAGGGCCGACTGGTTGGCGATGATGCCGCCCACCTTGGCGGCGGCGAGAAATACGTATTCCGGTTTCTCCTTGGCGAAGAATTCCTCCACCTGGTCCTGACGGCAGAGGTCGAGCTCACGGTGGGTACGCGTTATAATATTGGTGTAGCCCTGACGTTGCAGTTCGCGCACAATGGCGCTGCCTACCATGCCCCGGTGGCCTGCAACGTAGATTTTGGCATCTTTTTCCATCATGATTTCATAGAAACTATTTCACGATACCCTTCTCGAGGTATTCGGCGAGGTTGGTGCGCACGCTTTCGCCGGCGCGCTCCACGGCCACCTTGGCCATGTCGGCGTCGGTCATGATCTTCACGAGCTGCTCGAACGAGGTCTTCGAGGGGTTCCATCCGAGCTTGGCCTTGGCCTTGGTGGGATCGCCCCAGAGGTTTACCACGTCGGTGGGACGGTAGAAGTCGGGCGAAACCTCCACGAGCACGCGGCCGGTGGCCTCGTCGATGCCTTTTTCGTCGATGCCCTCACCCTCCCAGCGCAGGTTGATGCCTACATTGCGGAATGCGAGGGTTGCGAACTCGCGCACGGAGTGCTGCTCGCCGGTGGCAATCACGAAGTCCTCGGGTTTGCTGTTCTGGAGAATCAGCCACATGCACTCCACGTAGTCCTTGGCGTATCCCCAGTCGCGGAGGCTCGAAAGATTGCCGAGCAGGAGTTTGTCCTGTTTGCCCTGGGCGATGCGGGCGGCCGCGAGTGTGATTTTGCGGGTGACGAAAGTCTCGCCGCGGCGCTCGCTCTCGTGGTTGAAGAGAATTCCGGAGCAGCAGAACATGTTGTAGGCCTCGCGGTATTCCTTCACGATCCAGAAGCCGTAGAGCTTGGCCACGGCGTAGGGGCTGTAGGGATGGAAGGGCGTATTCTCGTTTTGCGGAACTTCTTCCACTTTACCATAGAGTTCGGATGTCGATGCCTGATAGATGCGGCAGGTATCGGCCAGTCCGCAGAGGCGTACGGCCTCGAGCACGCGGAGCACGCCGGTAGCGTCGACATCGGCAGTGAATTCGGGGGAGTCGAAGCTCACCTGCACGTGGCTCTGCGCGGCCAGATTGTAGATTTCATTAGGTTGCACCTTTTTTACCACCTGGAGCATGCTCATGGAGTCGCCGAGGTCGGCGTAATGGAGGTGGAAGTTGGGATGCCCTTCGAGGTGGGCGATGCGCTCGCGGAAGTCGACCGACGAGCGGCGGATGGTGCCGTGCACGTCATAGCCCTTCTCAAGAAGGAATTCAGCGAGGAAGGAGCCGTCCTGTCCGGTGATGCCTGTGATTAAGGCTGTTTTTTGCATAAATATAAGGTAGATTGATTGTAAACTGCGTTGGTCGGTCGGGGAGGGTCAGGCCAGAGCGGCCATAAGGGCGTTGAAGGCCGTCTCTATGCCCGAGGCGTCCTTGCCGCCTGCCTGAGCGAAGCCGGGCTGCCCGCCACCTCCTCCTTTGATTGCTTTAGCCGCTTCACGCACCATTGCGGAGGCATTTTTGCCGTGCTCCACGAGGTCGTTGGTGAGCATTACGGTGAGCAGAGGTTTTCCGCCCACGTCGGTGGTAGCGCCGATGAAGGCGGTATTTTCCGGCGAAAGGTTACGCACGCTGAAGGCCACGTTTTTCACCATGTCGGGGATGCGTGTGCCTGTCATCGTTACTACTTTCACTCCGCCGATTGTCTCTGCGTTGTCGACGAGGGTCTTGCTGAGCGATGCGATGCGCTCTTTCATGTTTTCCTCGGCCTGACGGCGGAGGTCTGCGTTCTCTTCGATGGCCTTGCGCAGCGCGCCGAGCACGTCGGGGGCGTTGTTGAGCAGACGGCCGATGTCCTGCAGGGTGTCGGCCATGGTGTCGAGGGCCTCCTCGGTCTTGGCGCCGGTGATGGCCTCGATGCGTCGGATGCCGGCTGCGATGCTGCTCTCCGAGAGGATGCGTATCATACCGATGTTGCCGGTATTGTCGACGTGAGTACCACCGCAGAGCTCAACCGACGAGCCATAGCGGATTACGCGCACTTCGTCGCCGTATTTTTCACCGAAGAGAGCCATGGCGCCCATTGCGCGGGCCTCTTCGATGGGCATATTGCGGTGCTCGTCGCGGGCGATGGCCTCGCGCACCTTGCGGTTGGCAAGATGCTCCACGCGTCGAAGTTCTTCGGGGGTTACTTTCTGGAAATGGGAGAAGTCGAAGCGCAGCAGGTCGGGCGAAACGAACGAGCCCTTCTGCTCCACATGGGTGCCGAGCACTTCGCGCAGGGCTTCGTGCAGCAGGTGTGTGGCCGTGTGGTTGCACGATGTGGCGCGACGCGCCTCTTTGTCGATGGCAGCTTTGAAAGAGCCCTCCAGGTTGGCGGGGAGCTTATGGGTGAGGTGCACCCCGATACCATTCTCGCGCTTGGTATCGAAAATTTCCACCACTTCGCCGTCGGCTGCGGTGAGGGTGCCGCGGTCGCCTACCTGACCGCCCATCTCGGCGTAGAAGGGGGTAGTTGAGAGGATGAGCTGGTAGTATTCCTTGTTTTTCTGCTTCACGTGGCGGTAGCGCAGTATGCGGGTGTCGGCCTCGGTGGCATCGTAGCCCACGAACTGCTGTTCGCCCTCAGCAAGGGTAATCCAGTCGGTGGCCTCTACGGCGGCGGCGTTGCGCGCGCGGGTTTTCTGCGCCTCCATCTCCTTGTCGAATCCGGCCTGGTCGAGGGTCATGCCGTTCTCCTTGAGGATGAGCTGCGTGAGGTCGAGCGGGAAACCATAGGTGTCGTAGAGCACGAAGGCTTCCTTGCCCGAAATCTCTGTTTTCCCCTGTTTGCGGGCCTCGGCTATGGCCGATTCGAGCATCTTGATGCCGTTTTCGAGGGTGCGCAGGAAGGAATCCTCCTCCTCTTTTGTCACCTTCATGATCAGGTCGCGCTGGCGTGCGATTTCGGGATATGCCTCACCCATCGAGTCGATAAGCGTGTCGACCAGACGGTAGAGGAAAGCCTCACGCTGGCCGAGGAAGGTATAGGCGTAGCGCACGGCGCGGCGCAGGATACGACGAATCACGTAGCCGGCCTTGGCGTTGCCGGGGAGCTGTGAGTCGGCGATGGAGAAAGCGATGGTGCGGATGTGGTCGGCGATTACACGCATGGCCACGTCGACCTTATGGTCCTCGCCGTATTGCTTGCCTGAGAGGGCTGCGATTTTATCGATCATGGGGGTGAAGACGTCGGTATCGTAGTTCGAGGTCTTCCCCTGGAGGGCCATGCAGAGGCGCTCGAAACCCATGCCGGTGTCTATTACCTTTGCGGGGAGGGGCTCAAGGCTCTGGTCGGCTTTGCGGTTGAACTGCATGAACACGAGGTTCCATATCTCGATTACCTGGGGGTGGTCCTTGTTGACCAGTTCGGTGCCGGGGATAGCCTTGCGCTCCTCGTCGCTTCGGAGGTCGATGTGGATTTCCGAGCAGGGGCCGCAGGGCCCCGTGTCGCCCATCTCCCAGAAATTGTCGTGCTTGTTGCCGTTGATGATGTGGCTTTTGGGAAGGTGCTGCTCCCAGTAGGAGGCCGCTTCGTCGTCGCGCTGGAGACCTTCGGCGGGCGAACCTTCGAACACTGTGGCGTAGAGGTGTTCGGGATTCAGACCGAGCACGTCAACCAGAAATTCCCAGGCCCAGTCTATTGCCTCTTTCTTGAAGTAGTCGCCGAAGCTCCAGTTGCCGAGCATTTCGAACATGGTGTGGTGGTAGGTGTCGAGGCCTACTTCCTCCAGGTCGTTATGTTTGCCGCTCACGCGGAGGCATTTCTGGGAGTCGGTGACGCGCGTCCACTTCGGGGCCTTGTTGCCGAGAATGATGTCTTTAAACTGGTTCATGCCCGCGTTGGTAAACATCAGCGTGGGGTCGTCTTTGATTACCATAGGTGCCGAAGGCACAATCTGGTGACCTTTGCTCTTGAAGAATTGCTTGAATGATTCGCGAATCTCCTTGGCTGTGAGGGGCTTGTTGCTCATATGTTGATAATGTGCGGAATTTTGTTGCGTTGTTGGAATTTGAGGTGCAAAATTATGAAAAATTTCGTATTTTTGCAAACCGCACTACCCTCCGCGGCAATAGGGATTTTGCCTGGAGGTCAACCACCTTAACCCTCCGGATGCTATGGATGTTACCTCCGATCTCGATAAAAAATACTACAAAATCCGTGAGGTGGCCGAGATAATCGGGCTGCCACCTTCCACTCTGCGCTTTTGGGAAACGCGCTTCACCATAATCAAGCCCCGTCGCAACGATAAGGGTACGCGGTTCTATACACCCTCCGACATCGAGCACCTACGCATGGTCGCTTATCTCGTAAAGGAAAAAGGTCTCCATCTTGAGGCAGCCGAGGAGCAGATACGTTCCAACCGCAGCGGCGTGAGCCGAAAGGCCAAGGCCGTCGAGAGGTTGCGCGAAGTGCGCGCCACTCTCGCCTCGATGCTCGCCTCGCTCGATTCCCTCCGGTAGCTGGTTTTAATAGGTTCTATGGGCCCTATAAGCTCTATAAATTTCCCAAATTGCTGAAAAAATAAACATCAAAAAGGCCGCCCGCGGGCAGCCTTTTTGATGTTTTATGTTGTGGCGCTTGTCGGGGCGAGCCCCGGTGGCACCTATGGTCGACGTTGTCGATTTGTCGGTTTGCTTGGGCGTGATGCTTATTTCAGGACTTCCTTCACTGCATCGTTGGGCACCATCTGCTCCTGGAAGGTGTAAGCGCCGGTTTTGGGCGATTTCACCATTTTGATAACCTTGGAGTAGGTGCGGCCTTCACCCTTCTGAAGAGATGCGACGGTTTTCTTTGCCATATCTGTTTATGCTTTATCGGGGGGTGGATTATTTGATTTCTTTGTGAACGGTCACACGCTTGAGGATGGGGTTGTATTTCTTCAACTCCAGGCGCTCGGTGGTGTTTTTACGGTTCTTGGTGGTGATATAACGCGAAGTGCCGGGCATGCCGCTGGCTTTGTGTTCGGTGCATTCGAGAATCACCTGCACGCGATTACCTTTTGCTTTCTTTGCCATTGCTGTGATTAGAAGTCTAATTGTTTGATTTCAGTGAGATAACCTTTTTCGGCGGCCTGCTTGAGGGCTGCGTCGAGGCCCATCTTGTTGATGGTGCGGAGGCCGGCGTTGGAGAGGGTGAGGAGTACCCAGGTGTTCTGCTCAACCCAGAAGAATTTGCGGTTGAACAAGTTCACATTGAAGCGGCGTTTTGTGCGGCGCTTCGAGTGCGATACGTTATTTCCTGTAATCGCTTTTTTGCCTGTAATCTGACAAATCTTTGACATGGCTGTTAATGAATTATCTTGATTCTTTGTTGATTAACACAATCTCCTTGTGGCCGCCATCTCACTCTCATATCGCCCCGGCTGCATCACTGCCGGAGGCTTTCTTTCGGAGGAGCCACAAATCAGAGTGCAAAGTAAGTGATTTTTTGTGATTTGAGCAAATAATCAGTCAAATTTTATTAATTTCGCGTTTGCATTCGCCGGCATACCGGCTCCGGCCGATTTCTGCGTCGGCGCAATCCGATTCAGGATTCCGCTGCCGACGACATGCAGATATTTCTCTTGAAAATTTAGAACTCACATATTATATTATATATATGACTGAAGGCTTTTTTCGCGTGGCGGCTGCCGTTCCTGCCGTAGAGGTGGGTAATCCGGAGGCCAACGCCAATCATATAATCGACAGCCTCCGCGAGGCGAAGGCGCAGGGGGTGGACCTTGTAGTGATGCCCGAACTCTGCATCAGCGGCTACACCTGTGGCGAACTTTTCCATCAGGAGCAGCTGCTTCTGGGGAGCGAGAAAGCCCTGCTCAAGGTGGCGGAAGCCACGGCCGGCTTGCATGCCGCCGTTGTGGTGGGCGTGCCACTGCGCTTTGAGGGGACACTCTACAACTGCGGGGTGGTACTCGCCGGAGGCTCAATCCGTATGATTGTACCGAAAACTTACCTGCCGAGCTACAACGAATTCTACGAGAAGCGCTGGTTCGCTTCGGGTAGCGGAGTGGAGGGAACGCTCTTCGGAGTCCCGTTCTCTACGCATCAGCTTGCTGACGTGGGCGGGGTGAAAGTCGGAGTTGAAATCTGCGAGGATCTCTGGACCACCGTGCCACGTTCGTCGCATCTGTCGCTCGCCGGGGCGGAGGTAATCGTGAATCTCTCTGCCTCCGACGACCTGATCGGCAAATACGCCTATCTGAAATCGCTTATCGCCCAGCAGAGTGCGCGCTGCCTCTGCGGCTACGCCTATGCGGGAGCAGGATTCGGCGAATCGTCGACCGACCTCGTTTTCGACGGGAAGGCCATCATTGCCGAAAACGGCACCATCCTCGCAGAGGGACGCCGCTGGAGCAACGACCCGCAGACCGTTGCCGCCGACATCGATATCGCTGCCCTGCGGCGCGACCGGATGCATCTGCGCTCGTTTGCCGACTGCCGCGCGGTAGAGGCGGACGGACGTGGTTATAATGTTGTCGACAGCACTCCTACTGCCCAATCGGCCGTCGACGAGGCGTCGCTCCATCTCATGCGCACGGTGAGCCGCACGCCGTTTGTCCCCTCGACCGACGATGAAATCGACGAGCGCTGCGAGGAGATTCTCAATATCCAGGTGGCAGGACTGGCCCGACGCCTTGCGGCCACGCGCTGCCGCTGTCTGGTGGTCGGCATCTCCGGCGGACTGGACTCCACGCTGGCTCTGCTCGTGGCGGTGCGCGCTTTCGACCGCCTCGGCCTCGACCGCAAGGGGATTATCGGTATAACGATGCCCGGATTCGGCACCACCGGACGCACCCACGGAAACGCCGTGACCCTGATGGAGGGACTCGGCGTGGAGATGCGCGAGATTCCCATCGCAAAAGCCGTTGAGCAGCACTTTGCCGACATCGGCCAGAACCCCGCAAAGCACGACGTGACCTACGAGAACTCGCAGGCGCGCGAACGCACCCAGATTCTTATGGATGTGGCCAACAAGGAGGGGGGAATGGTGCTCGGCACGGGCGACCTTTCGGAACTCGCCCTCGGCTGGGCCACCTACAACGGCGACCATATGTCGATGTACGGCGTAAACGTCTCGATTCCAAAGACTCTGGTTAAGTATCTTGTGCGCCGCGAGGCGATGCGCGAGGCCAACGCCCCTGTGGCTGCCGCTTTGCGCGACATTATCGACACACCCATCTCGCCCGAACTGATTCCCGCCGACGACAAGGGGGAGATTACCCAGAAGACGGAAGACCTTGTGGGACCCTACATACTCCACGATTTCTTCCTATACTACACGCTGCGCTATGGCTTCTCGCCCAAACGCGTGTTCATGCTTGCGCTCCACGCCTTCAGCGGCGAATTTGACCGCGCGACCATCAAACACTGGCTCTCCACGTTCTACCGGCGCTTCTTCAACCAACAGTTCAAGCGCTCCTGTCTGCCCGACGGTCCCAAGGTGGGTTCGGTATGCCTTTCGCCGCGCGGCGACTGGCGTATGCCCTCCGACGCTTCGTCGGCAATGTGGCTCGCCGAGGTGGAGCAACTTTAAGTAACTGGTCGAAATTATTTTAATATTTCCGGGAGGAAAATTTTCAGGAGATTTTTCTCGATGAAGAAGGAGTGTAGAAGTCTACACGACTGATGAAGAGAGGAAAAGATGCGAAAATTTTACCGCGGAAATGTTGAAAATAATTAGATCAGGAAAGTATAAAATAATTTTGAACGGTTACTTAATACAATTATTTTATCCCTTTGAGGCGCTTTGCCAGCTCTATGAGAGCCGTGGTCGACGCGCGGTCGATTACACGGGCGCGGTCGCCGGGGAAATGGAAGGTGACTGTATCCGTGCCTTCGGGAGTGGCGAAAGCCATGCAGACGGTGCCTACCGGCTTCTCGGGCGAACCTCCCGAAGGGCCGGCGATGCCCGATGTGGCCACGGCGCAGTCGGCCCCGAGCGCTCTTCGCGCTCCATCTGCCATCTGTCGCGCCACCGGCTCGGAAACGGCGCCGTAGGCTTCGAGTACGGCGGCATCTACGCCCAGTAGGTTCATTTTCACTTCGTTGGAATAGCTAACCACGCTGCCGGGATAAAAATCGGAGGCGCCGGGAATCATCGTGATGCGGTGGGCGATGTTGCCGCCCGTGCAGCTTTCGGCTGTAGCTACGGTAAGCCCGCGCCCGCGCAGGGCATCGAGCAGGATTTCCTCAGCCGTAAGGTCGGACTCGGCTATAAGAAGGTTGCCGAGTATGGCTTTCAACTCATTGGCGCCCGAATCGGCGGTGGCTTGCACCGTCTTATCATCATTTCCGGCCACGTCGAGACGCAGGCGGATGTAGCCTGGGTTGGGGAGGTAGGCCAGATGCGCGCCCGTGGGGAGGGCGTCCTCGAATGTGGCGAGCTTTTCAGCCAGATCGCTCTCGGTTATTCCGCTGACTATGAGCGTGCGGTGCTCGATCCAGCAATCGCGGCCGAAGCGTTTGAGCAGCCGTGGAAACACCTCCACATTGAAGGCGTGGCGAGTTTCAAAGGGTACGCCGGGCATCGCTACGAGTACTTTCCCATTGCGTTCGAACCACATCACCGGAGCGGTGCCCAGCGCGTTGCGAATGGGCGTGCACGACGTAGGCACCATAGCCTGACTCTCCGTCAGGCGGTTCATGTCGAGTCCGCGACGCGCGAAAATGCTCTTTACGTTTTCCATCACTTCGGCGTCGAAACGTAGTTCGCCGCCAAACACCTCTATGAGCGTGGCTTTGGTAATATCATCCTTTGTGGGGCCGAGGCCGCCGGTGGTGAGCACCACGTCGGTGGCCGCGAGGGCCTTTTCAATGGCGTTGCGGATGGCCGCGGAATCGTCGGCCACGGTGGCTACCTGCGCCACCTGCCATCCGGCGGGGGCAATCGCGCGGGCGATGTCGCCGGAATTGGTGTCGGTCACCTGGCCGAGCAGCAGTTCGTCGCCGATGACTATTATGCTGACTTTCATTTGAATGCTAAGTAAGAAAAATGGCTGGACGGGGCTTTCAGACCGTCACGCGGGCGTATGGCGCGAGCGAATAGGGGCAGAATTCCTTGTCGAGATATTTGTAGTATCCGGCAATAGCCACCATAGCGGCATTGTCGGTGGTGAAGGCGCGTTCGGGGATAAAGGCTGTCAGTCCGTGGGCCTCGCAGTAGTCGGCCACGGCTGCGCGCACGCCCGAATTGGCAGAAACGCCGCCTCCGATTGCCACGGTCGACACGCCGGTCTGTTTTACGGCTTTGTCGAGCTTGTCGAGCAGTATCTCGATGATTGTGCGCTGGAGAGAGGCGGCCAGGTCGGCCTTGTTTTTCTCGATGAAATCAGGATCGAGGCGCTTCTGGTCGCGCAAGGTATAAAGGAATGAGGTTTTCAGTCCTGAAAAACTGTAGTCGAGGTCGGGAATATGAGGTTTGGCGAAGCGGAAGCGCTTCGGATCGCCCTCGGCGGCCAGGCGGTCGATGTGCGGACCTCCGGGATAGGGGAGACCCATCACCTTGGCGCACTTGTCGAACGCTTCGCCGGCGGCGTCGTCGATGGTCTGGCCAAGAATTTCCATATCGTTGTAGTTCTTTACCAGAATCAGCTGGGAATTGCCACCGGAGATGAGGAGGCAGAGAAACGGGTATTCAGGCACGCGGTCGTCTGGTTTGCGGCGCACGAAATGGCTGAGCACATGGCCATGGAGGTGGTTTACGTCGACGATGGGGATGCGCAGACCCAGTGAAAGCCCTTTGGCAAAGGAGGTGCCCACAAGCAGCGAACCCAGCAATCCCGGGCCGCGGGTGAACGCTATGGCCGAAAGATCGGTCTTGCTTATGCCCGCGCGGCGTATTGCCGCGTCGACTACCGGCACGATGTTCTGCTGGTGGGCGCGCGATGCCAGTTCCGGTACCACGCCGCCGTATTCCTCGTGAACGCTCTGGGATGCGATTACGTTGGAGAGCAGCAACCCGTCGCGGATTATTGCCGCGGAAGTGTCGTCGCAGCTCGATTCAATTCCTAATATCGTGATAGCCATTGCTTGTATCCTTTATGAAGTTGACGGCCGACTGTCCGGTCAGAAGGTCTGCATGTCGACCAGATGCTTGTAGTAGCCGTTTTTGGCCATGAGTTCCTGGTGGGTGCCGCGCTCTACGATGCGGCCTTCGTGGAGCACGCAGATAAGGTCGGCGTTTTTAATGGTGGAGAGGCGGTGGGCTATTACCAAGGTGGTACGGCCGTCCATCAGTCGGTCGAGGGCCTCCTGCACGAGTTTCTCGCTCTCGGTATCGAGGGCGGAGGTGGCCTCGTCGAGAATTAGCAGAGGCGGGTTCTTGAGAATGGCGCGGGCAATCGAGATGCGCTGGCGCTGGCCACCCGACAGACGGCAGCCGCGGTCGCCGATGTTGGTGTCGTAGCCTTTTTCCGATGCCATTATGAACTCGTGGGCATTGGCCACCTTGGCGGCGCGCTCCACTTCCTCGCGTGTGGCGTTTTCCACACCGAAAGTTATGTTGTTGTAGAAGGTGTCGTTGAAGAGGATGGCTTCCTGGTTGACGTTGCCCATGAAGGAGCGTAGGTCGTGGACGCGCATGTCGCGCACGTCGATGCCGTCGACCTTGATGGCACCTTTCTGTACGTCGTAGAAACGCGGCAGGAGGTCGGCCATGGTCGATTTGCCGGAGCCCGACTGGCCTACGAGGGCCACTGTGGAACCGGCCGGTATGTCAAGGCTGACGTTGTGGAGCACTTCGTTGTCGCCGTAGGCGAACGTAACGTCGTCGTAGGTGATATGGCCCTGGAGATGCTTGATCTCACGTGGCTTCTCGGGGTCGGTGATGGGGTTTTTCGCGCCGAGAATCTTATCGACGCGCACCATTGAGGCAAGGCCTTTCTGAATTGAATACATGGCCTTGCTGAGGTCTTTGGCCGGGTTGATAATGGTGTAGAAAATCACCATGTAGTAGATGAATTCCGATGCGTTGAGGCTCGAAGTGCCCCCGAGGATGAGCGAGCCGCCGAACCAGAGCACGATGGCTATGGCCGTGGTGCCGAGGAATTCGCTCATGGGGTGGGCGAGCGACTGGCGCCTGGCTATTCGGTTGCTCAGCCGGTAGTAGGTCTGGTTCTCGCGGTGAAAGCGGGCCTTCACCTTCTCTTCGGCATTGAAGGCCTTTATGATGCGCAGTCCGCCGAGACATTCCTCGATGGTGCTCATCAGGACGCCCCATTGATTCTGCTGCTCCAGGGATTTACGTTTCAGCGACTTTCCCACCTGACCCATCACGAGGCCGGCCAAGGGCAGAAGCACCAGTACGAACACTGTGAGCTGCCAGGATATGGCAAACATGGTGCCCAGGCATGCCAGAATCATTATGGGATTCTTGAACATCATGTCGAGACTCTGCATGATGGAATTCTCGATTTCAGCCACGTCGCCGCTCATGCGCGCCATCACGTCGCCCTTGCGGGCAGAGGTAAAGAAGGAGATGGGCAGCGATACCATCTTGTTGAACACATAGTTGCGTATGTCGCGCACTATGCCGTTGCGCATCGGGATTATGAAGTAGGAGCAGAGGTAGGTCACGCCCGTCTTCAGTCCGGTCATCACCACGAGAAGAGCGGCCAGCATGGCCAGCGTGGTAGCTTGTCCGTATTCGGCTATGGCTTCCTGGGTATAGTAGTAGAAATTGTTGATTATCACATCCTTCACCGAGCCCTGGCCGAGGGTCATGTACTCGTAGACACCTTCGCGCACCTTGAAAAGCATCTCGAGGATGGGGATGATGATGGCGAAGGAAAAGAGGGTGAGAATGGCCGAGAGGATGTTGCAGATTATGTTGAGAACAACAAACTTTTTATATGGCGGAACAAATCTGCGGAGTATATCGAAAAAATCTTTCATTTACGTAATCTGAGATTTAGCGCCGCAAATTTACGCAAAATTTGCCGTATATCCTTGTAGTCGGCTGAAAATCTTGAAATTTCAATAGGTGTTGATTCCGCCCCGACAATTTTGCGGAAATATAAATGCAAGGTTATGGAGTATCTTTCAAGGGGAAATATGCTGATGTAAATTTATCATATTTGTCATTCTCATTTTCAATCACTGTGAACGCTTCAAATTCTGCCATCATTGATTTCAGTTCGTTTTCGTCAGCAACGGATATTTCCATATACCATTCAATAGAGCCACAGTAGCTCACGGAATAATACTCCTCTACATTTTCTTTGGAGGGATATTCCCATACATATTTTGAATTATCCTTATTTATCAAAAATTTGGCCGTGCTCAAATATTCAGCGTGATTATCAAACCATATCTTAAATTCATTGCTGTTGTTGTGTATCTGAACGAACTCCTCATAAAAAATCACTCGCCATGGGCTCTTATCGCCCAATTCGGGTTCTTCACTGTGAGAATCACACGAAGATAACAGTAAGCACAAAAAACATATAATCGACCCTATCTTTTTCATTTTCCGAGTTGGTTTTCTAATTGCATGACGCGATTGCTCAAAGTGGCGATCGCGTCATTCTTTGCGTTGATAGTGTCTTGGAGTGTGGCAATAGTATCTACCAGCGTGTTTAATCGCTCCCCTTCAGGATTGGTGGCAAGAGAATGTAACATCGGGCCAACGCCTCTCATCAACCATTCTGCTGATACATCTGGGAACGATTGCAAAATAGAAGATACGCAATTAAGGTTAAGAGCATTTATCCCCTTGAGCATTCGGTCAAGGGTCGGTTGATTCATGCCACATTTTAGGGCAAAGGCTCTTGTTGAGAGGCCAAAATGGTCTTTGAGTTGCTGAATTCGTGCTATCATACGGCCTAAATAGTTAATAAAACTTAAATCACGCCAAAATAAAACGAACTCGTATTGCAAATTATACCAATTCGTATTACCTTTGCATCATCTTAAATCAAACATCGCAAAGATAGCGATTTTGGTTGAGATAACCGCAACGTAATCAATAAAAATAGTCAACATGGCAACCAACATCAACGGCAAAGAAATCAGCGCTCCCATTTGGGGCGGACACAGACCTGCTCTCCTCGCCCCATGGAGCGAGATTAAGAAACTCGGCTTTAAGAAACGCGACCGCTCTTTTGGTACCATTGAGGATGAGAACGGCAAGCATATACAAGCTCTCTTTTTCTATGCAACAAAGCACTGTTGCTCCCTCTCTGATGAGCAACTGAATAATTGCCGCTTTGAGTGGTATGTAACAACAGAGACGCTTGATGAAATCTCAGACTAATCAATAACAAATCAATATGTCAGTAACCGAAACAACAATTGATGCTATCCTCAACGCAATCAAGCAGGAAATAGCAGAACGTGAGCGTATGGCAGACAACGCCATGCACAGCATTAGAAAATTCAACACCACTACCGAGGAGTACAAAGATGCTAATCTTCAATTTGGGGTAAATACCTATATCGCCTGCTATCTCAAAAGCATTCAGAGTGTGGTCATGGGCCGTAACCCCTCTGCTGTAGAAAGTGCCATTCGCTTTCATCATTACCAGCAGCACTCAAAAGGTAATCTCAATGACCACCGTGACATCTCGCTCGGCCAAGCTGCCGTGGCTGTAATCCTCGGCGGATACATTGAACGTTTTTTCGATTAATCCTCCCAAGTCAAACCACCAAAACCAAACCAAAATGGAACAAACCACCCCTTACCGCTATGAGGCCAAAAACGATGGCTCTTACAATGAACTTGCCGCATATGCGGTCCTGCTCACGGGCAACGTATCTTTATTCCCACAACTGCGGACCATCGTGATTGACGGCAGATTAGCCAATGATGTAGGCGAGTTCATCGACAAAGAAGGCTTGGATATACTCATTTCTCCGATTGAGATAAATGATGACAATCTCCTTGAACTTGTCAACACTGCAACTGTAGATGCCGAGACCCTACGCAAAGTAGCCTATCGTCTGATTGAACAGACTAACAGCATGGCCGAAAAGCATAACAACATCATCGCCGAAATAACCTCATCAGGTGAGGCAGTTGGAAAACCCAGGCTCGGATGACCCCTGGGGCCAAGGTTGATTTGACCCCTGAAAATAATTTGTATTTGACCCCTGAAGAGTTTGGCCG